>OLRZ01000192.1_pt1 | contig 54390 bp, 55 predicted proteins | sample 1671931 | NCBI WGS metagenome assembly OLRZ01 (sample SAMEA3136627, study PRJEB25190) | human gut metagenome | reverse complement strand
TGGCAAAAGAATGTATTAAAAAAGAAGATGTCTGATGAGAAGCCAGGTGCTTACTAGTTTTTTGAGAATATTTGTGACTATCCGCCTGATGTCACGTTTCTGTCTTATCGAAATTCTTTATGTCATAGTAAATACTAATAAATTTGTCGAAAGTTTTGAGAAATGAGAAGTTTAAGAAAAGGAGAGATTTATTTTTAGTATTAACACAAAAATAGTAAACTATGCATAAGGATTTTGCAATTATCAGAGAACTGGAGTTGGCAATTCAAAAAAAGACCGATTCCTTAGACAGTATAAGTCACCTGTCGATACCTAAACTTACAGACTTGACATATATTCCATTGCTATATAGGTGGTGCCGTGAAATAGCCGACCTTGACAGAATATCTAAAAAGGAATTTAAAAGACGTTTCATGTTTATAGTCTTTTTTCTTTATTCTCCGTCAGTATTGGCAGGTGATAAAAGGACAATAAATGGAATTCGTTGTGTTTTGGCTGAAATACTGGATTATCATGCTCCATCGGCAATTTCCAACAGTATTCCCTCAATAATAGCTGACTATAAGAACTATGCGGATTTCAGGGTGGCTGTGGGTGATATGTATACACGAGTGTTGGAACGGTTGGAAGGACAAGGTATAATTGTCGGGATATAATATTAAAAATAAATGATGTAGATGTGGAAAATAATACAAAAAAATTAGTAGAAAATATATGTTATTCTTTAACAAATGAAATAAAGTTCACAATAAAAAGAGATAATGATGTGAAAGATTTTATAGTTGTAGCTGAGGAAAGAGCCAATTATTACTTGGGAGTTAATCTTAAAATTGCTGAAAATAATTTGAGTAATAATATATATTATGCTTTTTGGTCAACAGGTGAATTTTTATTTTCTATTGTAGAAAATTTAAAAATGCTTTTTACAGGTAACGTGTCGGTAAATCAATTGATGGGACCTGTAGGAATAGGCGAAGTTGTAGTAGAAACACAAGGAATAAGAGACTTTGTATACATCTTAGCATTAATATCAATTTCTTTAGGAGTAACTAATTTATTACCTTTTCCACCATTAGATGGAGGGAAAGTGGTAATACTATTAGTTGAAGGAATTAGAAAAAAACCATTAAGTGAAAATATAGAAATAAAAATACAAATGATAGGCTTTTGTATTTTAATAGGATTAAGCATAATTGTAACCTATAATGATATTTTAAGAATATTTTAGACTTTTATAATTGAAGAAATAGGTGGAGTCAATGGAAAAAACAGTTAAAGAAGTATTTAAGGATTATAACTCAAATAGTTTTGAATTAAATGAAGCTAAAATAAAAGCTGTGAATTTATTTAAAAAAACAGGTAAAATAGAAATAATATTAATAGCAAATAAACAAATAAAAATAGCAGATTTAGCAATTTTTGAAAAATATATAGAAAAAAGATTTGGATTTAAAGAAATAATAATAAAAATTGAATATACTATTACTCCAATATTTACTATTATAGAGGAATGGCAAAGTATAATAGAATATATGGCTTATAAATATCCTCTAACAAAGGCATTATTAAAAAACAGTAGTGTAAATATAGAAAATGACATAGCACAAGTACAATTATCATTAAAAGGAAAAGATATATTAGAGACTAGAAAATTTGACCAAATATTATCTGAAACATTAATGAACTTATATAATAAAAAATGTAAGGTAATATTCGAAGAAAAGCCTTTAGAAGAGGTAATGGAACGATTACAAGAACAAAACAGAAAGATTGAAGAAGAATATATATTGTCAATTCAGAATCAAGAAGCAGAAGAGAAAAAAAAGAAAACAGAAAAAAAGGAAGACGAGCCAAAGGAAGTTGCAACAGAAAAAGAGGAAGAAAAAACAGAAGAAAAAAGTCCCTTAATATATGGCAGAAGTGCAAAGTTAAAAGAAACTTTAGTAAAAGTAGCTGACTTATCTGTTGACAGCGGACGAGTACTATTAGATGGAGAAATTTTAAATGTAGATTCCAGAGAACTTAAAACTGGTAAATTATTAGCAATGTTTGATTTATATGATGGAACAAGTACTATTACGTGTAAAGCTTTTTTGGAAAAAGAAAAGGCAAAAGAAATTTTGGGGAAACTAACTAGTGTTAAAGGAGTAAAAGTAGAAGGAACTGCGCAATTTGACCCATTTGCAAAAGAACTTGGAATTATTGCTAATACCATAATAGAAGGTACAGGAATAAAACGTGAGAAAAGAGAAGATAATGCACCTATAAAAAGAGTGGAATTACATATGCATACGCAAATGAGCCAAATGGATGGCATGACTTCAGCAAAAGATTTAATAAAAAGGGCTGTAAAGTGGGGAATGAAGGCAATAGCAATAACAGATCATGGAGTTGTACAAGCATTTCCAGAAGCTCACAAATATTTAGAAAAAGACCATCCAGATATAAAAATATTATATGGTGTTGAAGCATATTTAGCACCAGATAAAGTATCTTGTATATCATTTTCTAAAAATCAAGATATTGATACTACATATTGTGTATTAGACGTGGAAACAACAGGAATTTCATTCAGAACAGAAAAAATTACAGAAATAGGAATAATGAAAATAAAAAATGGAGAACTGATTGACAGTTTTTCTTGCTTCGTTAATCCAGAAAAGCCAATACCTCAAAAAGTAGTTGAAGTAACCAATATTACAGATGATATGGTAAAAGATGCAGAAACAATAGACAAGGTATTACCTAAAGTACTTGAATTTGTTGGAGATAGTGTTTTGGTAGCACATAATGCAGACTTTGATATAGGCTTTCTAAAATATAATGCAACAGCATTAGGATTAAAATTAAATAATACATATATAGATACTTTAAGGTTAGCAAAATATCTATTTCCTGAATATAAAAAGTATAAATTAGGAATTATAGCAGAAAATTTAGGAATTAAGGTAGAAGTGGCACATAGGGCATTGGATGATGTAGATACTACTGTAAAAGTTTTTAACATTATGATAGACATGTTAAAAAAACAAGGGGTAAAAACATTAGATGATATAGATAAACTAGAAACAGGAAAAGCAGATTATAAGTCATTACAAACATATCATGCTATAATACTTGCCAAGGATTATGTTGGTTTAAAAAATTTATATAAATTAATTTCATATTCACACTTACACTATTTTTATAAAAAACCAAGAATATTAAAATCTTTATATAAAAAATACTCAGAAGGTTTAATATTAGGTAGTGCTTGCGAACAAGGTGAAATTTACAGAGCCATAGTAGCAGGTAAGACAGATGAGGAAGTAGAAGAAATAGCAAGTGATTATGATTATTTGGAAATTCAGCCTAATGGAAACAATATGTTTATGGTCAGAAATGGAACAGTAGCAGATGTTGAGGCTTTACAGGAAATAAACAAGAAAATTGTAGCAATAGGTGAAAAATTGCAAAAGCCAGTTGTAGCAACTTGTGATGTTCATTTTATGGACCCACAGGATGAAATATATAGAAGAATTTTAATGGCAGGACAAGGATATGATGATGCAGATGAACAAGCACCATTATATTTAAGGACTACCGAAGAAATGCTTAAAGAATTTGAATATTTAGGTGAAGAGAAGGCTTATGAAGTTGTTGTAACAAATACAAATAAAATAGCAGATATGTGCGAAAATATAAGTCCAATATCACCAGAAAAATGTCCACCACATATAGAGGGATGCGAACAAACAATTAAAGATATAGCTTATAAAAAAGCTCATGAACTTTATGGAGACCCATTACCTAACATAGTTGAAGAGAGACTAAGCAAGGAATTGGATTCAATTATAAAAAATGGTTTCTCAGTTATGTATATTATTGCACAAAAATTGGTTTGGAAATCAAATGAAGATGGTTATATAGTAGGTTCAAGAGGTTCTGTTGGTTCTTCTTTTGCAGCATATGCAACAGGAATAACAGAGGTAAATTCTTTGCCTCCACATTATAGATGCCCAAAATGTAAATTTTCAGACTTTACAGATTATGGATATGCATGCGGATTTGATTTACCAGATAAAGACTGTCCTAAATGTGGCACTAAAATGGTAAAAGATGGAATAGATATACCTTTTGAAACTTTCTTAGGGTTCAATGGAGATAAAGAGCCTGATATAGATTTGAACTTTTCTGGAGAATACCAAGCAAAAGCACACAAATATACAGAGGTTATATTTGGAAAAGGAACAACTTTTAAAGCAGGAACAGTTGGTACAGTTGCTGACAAAACAGCATATGGCTATGTAAAAAAATATTATGAAGAAAGAAGTATACCTGTTAATAATGCGGAGGTATTAAGGATATCACAAGGTTGTACAGGAATAAAAAGAACTACAGGGCAACATCCTGGAGGTATTATAGTTGTTCCAAAAGGAAGGGAAATATATGAGTTTACACCAGTACAACATCCCGCAGATGACCCAAACTCAGATATTATAACTACCCATTTCGATTATCACTCTATAGACCAAAACCTTTTAAAGCTTGATATTTTAGGACATGATGATCCTACAATGATAAGAATGCTTTATGATTTAACTGGAATAGACCCTACAAAAGTTCCTTTAGATGATAAAGAAACGATGAGTATATTTAGTTCTACGAAAGCATTAGGAGTTACACCAGAACAAATCCATAGTGAAGTAGGAAGTTATGGTGTGCCCGAGTTTGGAACTAAATTTGTAAGAGGAATGTTAGTAGATACAAAACCAACTACTTTTGATGAATTAATACGTATATCAGGGTTATCACATGGTACAGATGTGTGGTTGGGGAATGCTCAAAGTTTAATAGAAGAAGGTACTGTAACATTAAATGAAGCTATATGTTGCCGTGATGATATAATGATATATTTAATAAAAAAAGGAGTACCACCAAATCATGCTTTCAAAATAATGGAGACGGTGCGTAAAGGAAAAGCACTAAAAGATCCAGCAAAATGGGCAGAATATGTAGCAATGATGAAGGAAAACAATGTACCAGATTGGTATATAAAATCTTGTGAAAAAATTAAATATATGTTTCCAAAGGCACATGCCGCAGCATATGTAACAAACGCATTTAGAATAGCATGGTTTAAAGTACATGAACCTAAAGCATATTATACAGCATTCTTTACAATTAGAGCTGACGAATTTGATAGTGATATAATGTGCTATGGTAAAGAAAAAGTTAAAAATAAAATGAAGGAAATAGATTTACAAGGAAATTCTGCTACAACAAAAGATAAGAATATGTATGCTATATTAGAACTTGTACTTGAAATGTATGAAAGAGGAATAAAATTTTTACCAATTGACTTATACAAATCTCATTCAACAAAATTTCAAATAGAAGAAGAGGGAATAAGACCACCTCTAAATAGTATACCAGGTCTTGGAACAGTTGCAGCAGAGGGAATAGAACTAGCAAAAAAAGATGGAAAATTTATGTCCATAGATGATATGAAAATACGCTCTAAAATTGGAAAATCTGTTATAGAGCTATTAGAAAAAGTAGGCTGTTTAAAAGGAATGAGCCAAAGCAATCAAATGAGTTTATTCAGTTAGAACATGACCTTAGAAAGTGAGAAAATGAACGTGAATTTAGAGGAAATATTTACAATAAAAAATATAATAATATATTTAATAATCATCAATATAATAACTTTTTTGGCAATGTTTATAGATAAAAGAAGAGCCAAAAGAGGTGAATGGAGAATAAAAGAGGGGACATTACTTGGACTAGCAATTCTAGGTGGTTCTATAGGTGGAATAGCAGGAATGTATGTCTTTAGACATAAGACTAAGAAACTGAGGTTTACAATAGGGTTTCCTGCAATATTAATAACTGAGATTGCATTAGTAATTTATTTTAAATTTTTTAAATAATAAATAATAATTTTATGTATTTGGGCGACTAACAGTCGCCTATTTATAATTTACTTACTTTTCTACTGCAATTATACACTACAGCTAAAAACAACAAACAAATTTACCATGTACATAATGTAAAAACCATAGTTTTCATAAACTGACGACAAAATTCGACTGTGCATAAGTGGTGAAAATAAAGTGAGTATTTGTAATTATTCACAGAGTTATCCACACTATCCACAATATTACAAAAGTTATATTGTGTAAACTTATTTGTAATAAAAGTGTAACATAATATAAAAAATGTAATAAAATGGAAATAGAACTGTAAAATAATTGTTGACTTTTGGCTAATAAATTGATAAAATTTATGCAGTTATATAAAAGGAAGGAAGTAATACATTATGGCAGATTTGACAATGGATAAAATAGTTAGTTTGTGTAAAAATAGAGGATTTATTTTTCAAGGCTCAGAAATATATGGAGGTTTAGCAAATACTTGGGACTATGGTCCATTAGGTGCTAGATTAAAAAATGCAATTAAAGATACATGGAGAAAGAGATTTGTTCAAGAAAGAAAAAATAGTTATGAAATAGATGCAGATATTTTAATGCATCCTAGGGTGTGGGAAGCAAGTGGACATGTATCAAGCTTTTCTGATCCATTATTAGACTGCAAAGAATGTAAAACAAGACACAGAGCAGATAATCTAATAAGCGATTTTAATCCAGAAGCACATGCAGAAGGCATGACACAAGAAGAAATGTTAGAATATATAAAAGAAAATAACATACCATGCCCAAAGTGTGGTAAATGTAATTTTACAGATATAAGACAATTTAATTTAATGTTTCAAACTTATAGAGGAGTAACAAATGATAGCAAAAGTACAATATATTTGAGACCAGAAAATGCTCAAGGAGAATATGTTAATTTTTTAAATGTACAAAGAACAACCAGAGCTAAATTGCCATTTAGTATTGCACAAATAGGCAAAGCATTTAGAAATGAAATAACACCAGGAAATTTCACTTTTAGAACAATAGAGTTTGAACAAATGGAGTTTCAAACATTTTGTAAAGAAGGAACAGATGAAGAAATATACAATTACTTTAAAGAGTATGGAAAAAAATATTATATGGATTTAGGATTACCAGAAGAAAAACTAAGATTCCACGACCACGAAAAATTAGTATTTTATGCTAAAGCAGCATGTGATATAGAATACTTATTTCCTTCAATAGGTTGGGGAGAAATAAATGGAACACATAACAGAACAAATTACGACTTATCAAGACATCAAGAGTTTTCTGGAGTTAAACAAGAGTATCTAGACGTAGATACAAATGAAAAATTTATTCCATATATAATAGAGTCTACATATGGACTAGATAGAACTGTTTTGGCAGTACTTTGTGAAGCCTATGACGAAGAAGAAATAGCAGAAGGAGATGTAAGAACAGTATTACATTTACATCCAGCTATAGCACCATATAAAATAGCAGTGCTTCCACTATCTAAAAAGTTGAGCGAAAAAGCAGATGAGTTATATACAAAGCTTTCTAAGAAATTTATGTGTGATTATGATGAAGCAGGAAGTATAGGAAAAAGATATAGAAGACAAGATGAAATAGGAACACCATATTGTATAACTGTTGACTTTGACACATTAGAAGATAATACAGTAACAATTAGAGATAGAGATACTATGGAACAAATAAGAATAAATATGAATGAAATAGAAAACTGGATGAAGGATAAATTTGAATTTTAATATTATTCAAAAGAGAAATGAGGAAGTGTATTGGAAGAACAAAAAATAAATAATAAACCCAAAATTTCATTTATGAAAAATGTTTTAATACTTATGTTTTCAGAAGTGGCTGTAAAAGTAATGGGACTAATTTATAAATTAGTAATAACAAATATAGAAGGATTCGGAGACACGGGCTTAGGCTATTATTCTTCAGGATATCAAATATATTCGTTGCTCTTAGCATTATGCTCAATTGGAATTCCAACAGTTGTAAGTAAACTGGTTTCAGAAAGATTAGCAATTGATGATAAGGCTGGTGCACACAGAATATTTAAAATAGCAATGAGACTATTTGCAGGAATAGGACTATTTTTCTCAATAACACTATTCTTAGGAGCAGATTTAATTGCTACTAAAGTACTAAATGTACCAGATGTTAGTTATGTACTTAGAGTACTAGCACCAGCTATAGTATTTGTTGCAGCATCATCAGTTTTAAGAGGATATTTTAATGCACAAAGTGATATGAAACCTGCTAGTATTTCATATACATTGGAACAGTTTTTAAATTGTGTATTAAGTATTACATTTGTATATGCTCTTATTGGAAAAGATGCATATATAATGGCAGCAGGAGGGAATATATCTACAACAATATCTGTTATTTTGACATTTATCTATATAATTCTATATTATAAAAAACATAAGATAAAAGCTACTAAAGAAGATTTAAAAAAATCTCCCGAAGCAACTAAAACAAACAAACAGTTGTTAAAAACAATATTAGCGTTTTCTATCCCAATTACAATTGGATCTATAATATCAATTATAACATCAGTAATAGATACTACTACTGTAAGTAATTGTATACAAATAGCATATAGCGGAATAATAAATATTAAAGAAGAATTAGAACAATTAGCAATGCAAAAAGCTGGTATATTATCAAAAGTAGATACTTTAATTAATTTACCAATAGCAATAAATATAGCACTTTCTACAGCATTAGTACCAGCAATATCACATTCTATAGCACAAAAAGATTATGAAACAACTAATAAAAGATTATCTTTTTCAGTCTTTATCTCAATTTTAATAATAATTCCTTGTGCTATTGGATTTATTACATTAGCAGAACCAATTTTAAAATTAATATATCCATCTGCATCAGAAGGTGCAGGAGTTTTAAGATTAGCTGCTATTGCAATGATATTTGTTGCAATAAACCAAACAATAAATAGTGGATTACAAGGTCTAAACAAGGTCCATATACCTGCAATAGCTTTAGCAATAGGTGCTACTGTAAAACTAATTTTAAATGTAATTTTAATTAGTAATCCTATAATAAATATATATGGAGCGCCAATAAGCTCTATAGTATGCCAAATTATTGCATTTAGTGTATCGTATACTGCTTTAAGGAAAAGTATTAAATTAAATATTAATTTTAATAAAAATATATTAAAGCCTATTTTATCAGGTATAATCATGGGAATATTGGTTTATATTACTAACTATATTTTAGGACTAATTATTAATCCTAAAATATCAACATTAATATCTATCATGATAGGAGTACTAAGTTATGGATTAACATTGTTGAAATTAAATGTTTTAACCAAGGGGGACATTTTAATGCTTCCATTTGGAACTAAAATTTATAAAGTTTTAGAAAAAATAAAATTGTGCTAAATAGAAAAATAAAGTGTTTCTTAAAAAATATTTCAAATATATAAGGGGAAGTTTTAATATGGGGAAAATTAAATATTTATTTAAACATATTATAAATGTGGACTATAAAAATATGTTAAAAATTGCAAAAAAGGTTTCAAAAAAAACAAATAAAAATATAATTTTTATTTTATTAGATATGGTTAATTGTGGACTAAGATATCAAGCAGGATATTATGATTATCAAGAATTTGAATTTTATAATTTAAATAGTGAACAAAGAAAAACATATTTAACCAGAGGAAAAAACAATGAAATAATAAAACAGTTTAATGACAAAACTCAGTTCCATATATTTGAAAATAAAGATGAAATGTATGAAAAATACAATAAATTTTTGAAAAGAAAATGGATGATTTTAAATGAGCAAAACTTTCAAGAATTTTTAAAATTCTTCCAAGAAAATAAAGTTATTATTGTTAAGCCACTAGATGGAGAAGGCGGAAAAGGAATAGAAAAATTCGAATATAAAAATGAAGAGGATGCCAAAACAATTTATAACAGTTTATTATACAAAAAACAATTATTAGTTGAAGAATGTATTAAACAACATCCAGAAATGAATAAACTTTACAGTAAATCTGTTAATACATTAAGAATGTTTACATTTTATAAAGACGGGCAATCTTATTTCCTACAAGCTATATTAAAAATTGGAAATGGTGGTGTAGTAGATAATTTTTCAAGCGGTGGAATGTATACGTATGTTGATGAAAATGGAGTTGTTTTTGCAGAAGCAATAGACCAGCAAGATAATATATTTTATGAACATCCAATATCTAAAGTAAAAATTGTTGGGTTTAAAGTACCAAAATTTAAAGAAGCAGTAGAAATGGTAAAAGAGGCAGCAAAAGTTGTTCCTGAAATAGGATATATTGGATGGGATGTTGCAATTTCTGAAAATGGACCTGTAATTGTAGAAGGAAATTGCTTTCCAGGAGTATTTCAATTAAAGCCAAGTTTGTCAGCAGAAAAAAAAGAAGGAATAATACCAAAATATAATAGAGTTATGAAAATATTTAGCCATTCATTAAAAGAACAATTTTAAACATTTTTTTCGAAAAAGCATTTACTTTTTTCGAAATTATGTATATAATATTGATGTTTTAATTTAATTAAGGCATCAATATTTATTATTTTATTACTAATAAAAAAATATATAGGAGGTTTTTTATGAGTCACAAGTATGTTTACTTATTTAAAGAAGGAAATGCTAGTATGAGAGAACTACTAGGTGGAAAAGGTGCAAACTTAGCAGAGATGACTAACTTAGGATTACCTATACCACAAGGTTTTACTGTTTCGACAGAAGCTTGTACAAAGTATTATGAAGATGGAGAAAAAATTTCAAAAGAAATAGAAGAAGAAATTTTTGAAAATCTTAAAAAATTAGAAGAAATTACAGGAAAAAAACTAGGAGATGTAGAAAATCCTTTATTAGTATCTGTACGTTCAGGAGCTAGAGCATCAATGCCTGGAATGATGGATACAATATTAAACCTAGGATTAAATGACAATGTTTTAAAAGGAATGGCAGAAAAAAATGAGAGATTTGCATATGACAGTTACAGAAGATTTATTCAAATGTTCAGTGATGTTGTTATGGAAATACCAAAACCATTCTTCGAGAAAATAATAGATAAAAAGAAAGAAGAAAAAGGTGTTAAATTAGATACAGAATTAACAGCAGAGGATTTAAAAGACTTAGTTGTACAATTTAAAGCAATTTACAAAGAACAAAAAGGAGAAGATTTTCCACAAGATTCAAGAATACAATTAATGGAAGCTGTTAAAGCTGTATTTAGAAGTTGGAATAATGCAAGAGCAATAACATATAGAAGATTAAATGACATACCAGGAAGTTGGGGAACAGCCGTTAACGTACAAGAAATGGTATTTGGTAATATGGGAGACGACTGTGGAACTGGTGTTGCATTTACTCGTAATCCAGCAACAGGAGAGAACAAATTATTTGGAGAATATCTAATGAATGCACAAGGTGAAGATGTTGTTGCAGGTATTAGAACACCACAACCAATTGAACAATTAAAAGAGACAAATCCAAAAGCATATGAAGATTTTGTAATGTATTCACAAAAATTAGAAAAACATTATAAAGATATGCAAGACATGGAGTTTACAATTGAAAGAGGAAAATTATTCTTCTTACAAACAAGAAATGGAAAAAGAACAGCAAATGCCGCATTACAAATAGCAGTTGATTTAGTAAATGAAGGAATGATAACAGAAAAAGAAGCTGTTTTAAGAGTTGAACCAAATCAATTAGATCAATTATTACATCCAAATTTTGATCAAGCTGCATTAAAAGCTGCAAAAGTAGTAGCAAAAGGATTAGCTGCATCACCAGGTGCTGCTACAGGTAAAGTAGTATTTACAGCAGATAAAGCTGTTGAAATGCATGAAGCTGGAGAAAAAGACTTAATCTTAGTAAGACTTGAAACATCACCAGAAGATATAGATGGAATGAATGTATGCCATGGTGTACTTACAGTACGTGGAGGTATGACATCACATGCTGCAGTTGTTGCTCGTGGTATGGGAACTTGTTGTGTTGCAGGATGTGGAGAAATAGTGGTAAATGAAGAAGAAAAATACTTTACATTACCAGACGGAAGAAAAGTAGCAGAAGGAGAATGGATTTCTCTAGACGGTTCTACAGGAAATGTATATGGAGAAAAAATAGAAACTGTAGAAGCTTCAGTTTCTGGAAACTTTGCAAAATTAATGGGATGGGCAGATCAATACAGACAATTAAAAGTTAGAACAAACGCTGATACACCAAGAGATGCTAAACAAGCATATGAATTTGGAGCAGAAGGTATAGGATTATGTAGAACAGAGCATATGTTCTTCGCACCTGACAGAATTGCTGCAATAAGAGAAATGATAGTTTCTAAAACACCAGAACAAAGAGCAAAAGCTTTAGCAAAAATACTTCCAATGCAAAGAGGAGATTTTGAAGGATTATATAGAGAAATGAAAGGTTACCCAGTAACAATTAGATTTTTAGATCCACCTCTACATGAGTTTGTACCACATGATGATGAAGATATTAGAGCTTTAGCAGAAGAAATGGGATTAACATTTGAAGAACTAAAAAATATAGTTGAAGGACTACATGAATTCAACCCAATGATGGGACACAGAGGATGCCGTCTTGCTGTAACATATCCTGAAATTGCAGAAATGCAAACAAGAGCTGTTATAGAAGCTGCAATAAATGTAAATAAAGAAGGAATGAATGTAGTTCCAGAGATAATGATTCCACTTGTTGGAGAAGTTAAAGAATTAAAATATGTTAAAGATATAGTAACAAGAGTAGCTGACCAAATAATAAAAGAAGCAGGAGTAGAATTAAAATACTTAGTTGGTACAATGATAGAAATACCAAGAGCTGCTTTAACAGCTGACGAAATAGCAAAAGAAGCTGAATTTTTCTCATTCGGTACAAATGACTTAACACAAATGACATTTGGATTTAGCCGTGATGATGCTGGAAAATTCTTAGGAGATTACTACTCAAAGAAAATATATGAGTCAGATCCATTTGCTAAATTAGACCAAAAAGGTGTTGGAAAATTAGTAGAAATGGCAGCAAAAATGGGAAGAGAAACAAGACCAGATATCCATTTAGGAATATGTGGAGAGCATGGTGGAAACCCAGCTTCAGTTGAATTCTGCCAAAGAGTAGGATTAGACTATGTATCTTGTTCACCATACAGAGTTCCAATAGCAAGATTAGCTGCTGCACAAGCCGCAATCAAATATCCTAGATAAATAGATAATCAAAAAGGACGTAAATAATACGTCCTTTTTTGCTTGCAACCTCAAAAACATTTTATATCTCAATTTTTGGCTGATACTTCTCAAGCCACATATTCACTTGACAAAGATAAGCCATAAAATGAATTTTATTTTAATTAATACATATAATAATTATTACTATATTAGTGAAGATTTTTAACAAAAAAGGCAAAAAAGTTCATTAATAATATTGATTAATATTATTAAATGTATTATAATAAAAATGAAGAAAATTGACATAGAAGGCAAAGATCTTCAAAGGAGTGGGAAGCGTGAAAGAAATAAAAAGAGACTTATATTTAAACAAAATAATAAATAGAAGAGAAAATGGTTTAATTAAAATTATTACTGGAATTAGACGTTGTGGAAAGTCCTATTTATTAGACCCATTGTTTAAAAATTATTTGTTGGCAGACGGTGTAAAAGAAGATCATATTATAAAATTAGAACTTGATAGAGTGGAGAATGAAAAATATCGTGACTCTAAAGCTTTAAATGAATATATTCGAAGTTTAATAAAAGATAAAGATATGTATTATGTAATTCTTGACGAAATACAGCTAGTAAAAGGTTTTGAATTTGTTTTAAATGGCTTATTATATGAGAAAAATATAGATGTATATGTTACAGGAAGTAATTCGAAATTTTTATCATCTGACATAATAACAGAATTCAGGGGAAGAGGAGATCAAATTAAAGTTAATCCGCTGTCATTTGCGGAATTTTTATCAGCATTTAATGGCGATAAATATGAGGCATGGAATGAATATGTTACCTATGGAGGAATGCCATTAATTTTATCAAAGAAAAATGATGAAGAAAAATCACAATACTTAAAAGAATTATTTGAACAAACATATATAAAAGATATTGTTGAAAGAAATAATATACAAAGAATAGATATTTTAGATAGTTTAATTAATATGTTAGCATCATCAGTAGGTTCACTGACTAACCCACAAAAAATATTTGATACTTTTAAAAGTAAGGGAGAAAAAGAACTATCATTAAATACAATAAATTCATATATAGCAGATATAGAAGATTCATTTATAGTTAATAAATCAACTAGATATGACATTAAAGGAAAAAAGTATATTAAGACACCACAAAAATATTATTTTTCCGATATAGGTTTAAGAAATGCTAGACTTAATTTTAGACAACAAGAAGAAAATCATTTGATGGAAAACATTATTTATAATGAATTATTAATTAGAGGATACAATGTTGATGTAGGTGTTGTAGAAGTTAGAGAAGAAGGTAAAAGAAAACAATTGGAAGTTGACTTTGTATGCAATTTAGGAAATAAAAGATATTATATTCAGTCAGCACTTAATTTGGATACAAAAGAAAAAACAATTCAAGAATCAAGGTCACTAAATAATATTGGAGATAGTTTTAAAAAAATAATAGTTGTAAAAGATAATATAAAGTTATGGAGAACTGATGACGGAATTGTAATAATGGGAATACAAGAATTTTTATTGAATAAAGATAGTTTAGATTTATAAAAAGTGAACAAATTATGCTTATAAGAAAATAATTTTTAATAAAATAGAGTAAAAGTAAAAAGAAAAAACAGGCATTTCAGCCTGTTTTTATATATCCTTAAGGGTTCCAAATTGGAACTTCAAAATTGTTCTACAATTCAATTTTAGGCTGATACCTCTCAAGCCACATATTCACTTGACAAAGATAAGCCATAAGTTGAGGTCCAGTCATCAATTGACCAAACCATGGTCTTGAAAAAGACTTGCCTTCTGTATCTATTATTTCTGTAATGTAGTCTCTATTAAATAAAATATTAATAGGTGCATTTGGGTCTTGCATTATAGAATTAAGCATTTGCTTTACCTTTTTTAAATATGTTGGATTATGTGTTTTAGGATATGGACTCTTTTTTCTATCTACAATTTCTGAAGGTAAAGCATCTTTCATAATATATCTTAATAATCCTTTTTCTCTACCATTTAAAGCTTTTAGTTCCCAAGGAATATTCCATACATATTCAACTAATCGATAATCACAAAAAGGAACTCTTATTTCAAACTCATTATACATACTCATTCTATCGGCTCTATCTAACAAAGTTTGCATAAACCAGTTTAATGTTAAATAAGATATTTTTTTCTTTTGATTGGTTTCTTCATCATCAGTATCAAGCAAATTTACTTTATCTAAACTTTCTTTATACCTATAGTCTATATATTCTTTCAAATCTACTTTTTCGGCAATAATATTGTTAAGTAAATGTTGCCTTTCTGTTATAGCAATTGACCAAGGAAAGGTATTACTGCTTAAAGCATCTTCTCTAAAGAACCAGGGGTATCCTGCAAAAATTTCATCAGCACATTCTCCAGTTAGAGCTATACTTGATTCTGGTTTTACATTTTTGCAAAATAATAATAAAGAAGAGTCAATATCGGCCATGCCAGGCATATCACGAGCAATCATTGCGCTTTCAAGAGCATCTGCCAATTCGGGAGTGTCTAAAACAATATTATGATGTTTAGAATATAGCTTTTTGTTCATTAAATTGATATAATAGTTATCTGAATTAGGCTGAAAATCACTTTTAACAAAATTTTTATCATTATCAATATAATCAATAGAATAAGTATCTAAAGGAGGAAGATCATTATTCTTGCAATAATCTGAGGCATATAAACTGATAATACTTGAGTCTAATCCACCTGAAAGAAAAGAGCATAATGGTAATTCTGAAGATACTTGTTTTTCTATACTATCTTCTAATAAGTATCGTACTTTTTCACAGGTTTTACCTAAACTATCAGTATGAGGACGGCTTATTAACTGCCAATAATTTTTAGAATGAAGACCTGTTTCATTAACAATAATATAATTAGCAGGTTCTACTTCATATATGTTTTTAAAGACTGTCATTCCAGGAGTATGTGCTGGACCGATACCAACTAATTCATATATACCAATAGTGTCTAATTTTGGCTCAACATTTGGAAATTCAAACAATGCCTTTATTTCAGAAGCAAACACAAAACTATTATTAATATTAGTATAATATAATGGTTTAATTCCAAAATGATCTCTGGCTATAAATAATAAATTTTCATTAGTATTCCAAATAGCAAAAGCAAATACACCATTTAACTTGTTAACTATTTTTTCTTGAAAATGTATGTATCCTTTTAAAATTACTTCTGCGTCAGAATTAGTTGAAAAACAAAAATCGTATTGTTCTAATTCATGTTTTAATTCATCTGAATTATATAATGTTCCATCATATACAATAACATAATTGTTTTCAGCAAAACTAAATTGTATTGGTTGTTTATCTTCAGGTATAATACTTCTATGACCTAATGAAACAGTATTACTAATATAAAGGCCATCTTTGTCTAAGCCTCTATGAGAAATTTTATTATACATATTTAATAAAATTTCTTGTGCATTCATAATTTTATCTTTAATGTTAAAAAAACCTACAATACCACTCATTCTAAACGTCCTTTCTAAAAAATATATAAATATTATATGCAAAAATACAAATTGTATGTCAATGGGGACTTAGAATTTGACAATTGAACTGTCAAATTCTAAGTCCCCATTGACACTTTGTTAAGTTAGTGAGAAATGCCATTCTTATAGACTAAATAATCTAAAAAATTAATAAATTCTTTTTTTGATTCATTATTTAAGAAGATATATTTATCAATTATATTTGCAATTTCTATGTCATTTTCATTTAGCATATTAACAGGAGTAGGATTATCTATTCTATTTAGTAAATAGTCTGTTGAACAATGAAAGAAGTCAGCCAATTTACTTAAATTTGTTATAGTTGGTAATGTTTTTCCAACCTCATATTGAGATATCAGTTCCTGAGAAACTTCTAAATCTATTGATAATCTAATTTGTGTAATATTATTTTTTTCTCTGATTTTTTTCAAATTACTCATTTTAAAACACTCATTATTCATGGTACTACCTCCACTAAAATTATACACAAGACAAGTAGAACTACTAGGAGCATTACTCATATTAGTTACTAATAATTATTAGTATTACTTGTAAAATATATTAGTTTGTGCTATATTAAATGTAAAATAATAAAATATTTTGTCGATACAGGAGGATAAAATGCCAATATTAGATAAAAACAATAAAAAAATGGTAAAAAAATATTATAATTTTTTAAGAAATAGCCCTTATGCAGATCTTCACCAAGATTTTGGTTGGGGAAAAGTAAAGTCAGATAATTGGATTGATGAATATGTATATATTGAAGAAAATGATAAAATAACTGCAGGCATGCTTATATTAATAAGAACTTTTGGAAAAATTTTTACAATGATGTATTGCCCGAGAGGACCTGTATGTGATTTGAATGATATTGAATTAGTAAATAAACTTATAAATGAAGCCAAGCCTCTTATCAAAGAATATAAACCATTTGTTTTAAAAATGGACCCACGTGTTCCATATTCGGAAATATTAAAGAAAAAGTATAGTAAAGAATATAGAGTTACAAGTGAATTTAAAAATATATTTGAACTTATGCAACCGATTAGAAGTATGATTTTAAAAATAAATGGCGAATCAGAAGAAGAAATATTAAAAAGATATAGTCAAAAGACTAGATATAATATACATTTAGCAGAAAGAAAAGGAATAACAGTAAGATATTCTAGAGATGAAAAAGATTTGCAGACATTTTATAAACTTTCTCAAATAACAGCGCAAAGGGATGGCATAGCTCTTAGAACTTATGACCATTTTAAAAGCTTATTAAATTCTTATGACGAAAATACTTTAAGAATTTATTTAGCTGAATATGAAGGTGAAGCATTATCAGCAGCAATTACATTGAATTTTGCAGGTGTTACTACATACCTTTATGGAGCAAGTTCAAATCAAAAAAGAAATTTAATGCCAAATTATATTATGCAACAACACATGATTAGATGGGCTATTGAAACAGGATGCAGAGAATATGATTTTGGAGGAATATTTAATACAACCATTGATAATGGATTATTTAAGTTTAAAGCGGGATTTTGCAAACAAGAGGGTCCAACAAAATTTATTGGAGAAATAGATAAAATATATAATCCTATCTACTATTTTATATTTACTAAGTTAATACCTATAGTAAAAGATATAAATATAAGATTTAGGAAAAAATAAAGTTGATTAAATTTGTATTTAAATGTATAATGTATAAGAGGTGAAAAGCAAAAAGTGGAAAAAGAGAATATTGTTATAGGAATTGAAGGACTAGTAGGTGCTGGAAAAACATCCATTTGTAGAAAACTTCTAAAAAAACTACCAAATGCAGTACTATTACACGGTGGAAATTTATATAGAGCAATAGTATATACATTATTACAAGAAGAAAAAAATATTTTAAAATTGAAATTTAAATTAAGGAAATTAGATATAAAGGACTTAATGGAAAAATATAAAGTTGATATAAAAATAGAAAACAATGAATCTGTTATATATATAGATGGAGTAAAAATAAGTGAAGAGGAATTACAATCTAAAGCTTCATCATTAGCTGTTTCTATAGTTGGAGGTTTGGCAGATAACACAAGATTATTTAAATATGCTAGAGAGTACATAGAAAATTTAAAAAAAGATTATAATGTTATAGTTTCTGGTAGAGCATTAATGGAAATATACCCTAACCAAGATTACCATATTTTTATAACAGCAGACTTAGAGGAACGTGTAAAAAGAAAATGCATACAATATAGTGGAAAAGAAACAGAAAAAGAAGTAAGAAAAAACATAGTAAAAAGAGATAGATTGCAAAAGCTAGCAGGATTTTATAAAATATATCCGAATACAATTACTGTCGATGTAACAAATTGTAATAGTGTAGAAGAGTCAACAGAAAAGGTATATAACCTAATTTGTAAAGAGGGGATAAAAAATAATGGAATATGTTAACAATAAATTAGAAGAATTCAAAAAATATATAAATGCAAAAAGGGTAGCAATAATAGGTTTGGGAGTAAGTAATATACCATTAATAAATTATTTATACGATTTAGGGGCAAGAATAACAGTATTTGACCAAAAGGATGAAAATGAATTAAATGAACAAGCATTAAATAATGTAAAGGCAAAAGGCTTTGAAATAGTAACAGGTAAAGAATGCCTTAAAGCAGTAAATGGTTTTGACATTATATTTCGTTCTCCAAGTGCACTTCCTACAATCCCAGAATTAGTAGCAGAAGTAGAAAGAGGAGCAATATTAACATCAGAAATAGAAATGCTTTTAAAGTTAGCACCATGTAAAGTAATAGGGGTAACGGGAACAGAAGGTAAAACAACAACCACATCAATAATAGCAGAGATTATAAAAAAAGCCGGATATAATTGCTTTTTAGGAGGAAATATTGGTAAACCAATTTTTGTTGAAATAGGCAATATAAAGCCAGAAGATGTTATTGTTATAGAATTAAGCAGTTTTCAATTGATGGATATGGATGTAAGCCCAGATATAGCTGTAGTAACAAACATATACCCAGATCATTTAAATGTACATAAATCATATGACGAATATCAAGAGGCAAAGAAAAACATATTTAAGTATCAAAATGAAAAGGGTGTAGTAATTTTAAACAAAGATAATGATATTACATATAGTTTTGCTAAAGAAGCACAAGGAAAATTAATATTATTTAGTAGCAAAGAAAAATTAGAAAATGGATATATATATGACAGAGACGATGAAACAATAAAGTTTTGCCAAGATGGAATAAGAAGACATATTTTAAAAAAGTCAGATATAAAACTAAGAGGTATTCATAATTATGAAAATATATGTGCTGCTTTAGCTGCAACTGCTTCTTTGGTAAGTGTAGAAAAGCAAACAGAAGCAATAAAAGCATTTAATGGAGTAGAGCATAGATTGGAATTTGTAAGAGAATTAGATGGAGTAAAATATTACAATGATTCAATAGGAACCAGTCCCGCAAGTACAATAGCAGGTTTAAATGCATTTGATGAAAATATTATCTTATTAGCAGGTGGTTCGGATAAAGGTCTAGATTATAAAGAAGTAGGGGAAACAATTGCTAAAAAAGTAGGAACATTAATATTAACTGGACCTACATCAGAAAAAATAGAAGCTGCGACAGTAAAAGCATTAAATGGGAAAAATGTAAAAATATGCCATTGTAAGGATTTAGAAGAAGCAGTAGATATATCTAGAAAAGTGGCAAGAATAGGAGATGTAGTGCTATTATCACCAGCAAGTGCAAGCTTTGATGCATTTAAAAATTTTGCAGAAAGAGGCAAAAAATTCAAAGAATTAGTTAATAATCTTATATAGTAACAAAAAACAATAATAATACATATTATATCTTGAATATAAAAAGGAGGTATAATATGTATTATTCTAATTATGAAGATTATATGAGAATGGTGTTAGGATATCCACCTGAAAATAGCAATACATATTCTATGTATGAAAATAATTGTTATTCTATGCCAATAAATAATTCAAATACTATGACAAATAATATTGAGGAAATAGAAAGTTTATATCCAGAAATATATAGAACAATAAATCCAATGGTCTGCCAAATGTGTGACAATAACACAGAGCCAATAAGTAAAGAATTAGTAGAACAAATGACTGAGCGAATATATACAACTGTAGAGGGCAATATAAATACTACAATTAACATAAATGTAGAGACAAATAAAAAAGTAGAAAACAGAAATTCGAAAGAACCAGTTAAAGCAGAAATAAAGGAAACAAGGCAAAGAATGAATAATCCGCTTCTAAGAGATTTAATAAGAATATTAATTTTAAATAGACTACTTGGAGAAAATAGAACGCCAAGACTACCATTCCCAGGAAGGCCAGGACACGGAAGACCACCATTTCCAGGAAATCCATTTATATTTTAAAAATGAAGAACCAATACAAAAGAATGAAAAGTTTAAAAACAATATATAATATTTGAAAAATTTTCCAATATATGCAAAGATATTTTGCATATATTTTTTTTATTTGTTTACAATAATATTGTTATAAAATTATGAAAGGTGGTATATTATGAAAGTAAGAGATTGTATGTGCAATAATGTTACATGGGTAAAGCCAAATGATTCTGTGTGTAATTGTGCAAAATTGATGTGCGACAATCATATTGGTTGTGTACCTGTATGTAATGATGCACAAAATATTGTTGGAATAGTTACAGATAGAGATATAATTTTAAGAAGTATAGCTTGTGATAAAGATGTAAAAAGTACACCTGTAAGCGAAATAATGACTTGCAAAGTATGTTCTTGTACACCAGATACACATATTGACGAAGCCCAAGATTTAATGAAAAAGAATCAAATACGCAGAATTCCAGTTATGGAAAACAATAAAATAGTAGGAATATTGACATTAGGAGATTTAGCAGCAAACCCAAATATAAATAATGAAGAAGTTACAAATACTTTAGAAAATATTTGTAATTGTAATAAAAAAAATGCAGAATAGTTAAGAAAACTATATATAGGAAAAATTAAAGTGTGGGATGGCGTGTTTGGCGCCTCCTACAGTTCTCAAAAGTGAATGGTGAATAATAGAAAATAAAGAGGGATACATATGGTTATAGATATGAATTATTGGAGAAAAGTTATAAAAAGAATATTTATATTCTTTTTAACGATAATGGGTGTGTGGTTAGGATTCAAATTATCTGTATTTTACATGCCTTTTTTAATTGCTTTTATATTATCTTTACTATTAGAACCTCTTATAAAAATGTTAATGAAAAAGACAAAATTAAAGAGAAAAACCAGCTCTATTATTGTATTTATTTTAGCTCTTTCTATAATAATAGGTTTTCTTACATGGGGAATAGCAACACTTATTTCAGAAATTTCAAATATATTAGGTAATATTAATCAATTCTTCGATAAAGGATATGCTTTTATACAGCAATCTATAAAAAGAATTAATTTTGAAAAAATTCAAATATCAGAGCAGGTAAAAAACACAATACAAAGTTCTGCAACCGAGTTTTTAGGAACAGTCACAGAATGGGCAAAAGATGCTTTGACAAAGGCAATGAATTTTATAACTTCTATACCAACAATAGGCATATATGTAGTAATTACCTTTTTAGCATTATATTTTATTTGTGTTGATAAGGTATATATGTTAGACCAACTTGAACATCATCTTCCCAAAACATGGGTAAAGAAAATAGGTTTACACATAAGAGAACTAATAAAGACATTAGGTAAATATTTAAAGGCACAAGCAATATTAATATTAATTTCTTTTGTTATATCTTTAATAGGATTATACATCTTTCATTTTATGGGGTGGGGAGTAAAAGTTCCATTAATTGCAGCTTTAGGAATAGGCTTTGTTGATGCATTACCCATATTTGGTTCAGGAACAGCAATGCTACCTTGGGCAGTATGGTCTGCCATAAATGGAAACCTAAAATTAGCAATTGGAATACTTGTATTATGGAGTATCATGAGTATTGTAAGGCAGTTAGTAGAACCAAGGATAATAAGTGGTCAAATAGGGATACATCCAATTTTTACTTTAATAGCAATGTATACTGGATTTAAAATCTTAGGAGTAATAGGAATGCTACTAGGACCAATAATCTTAATTATATTAAAAAATATATTTGCTACAATGATAGATGATGGAGTATTTAAATCTATTTTCGATAGATAAAAATAAACAACTTCTACAGAACAGTAGAAGTTGTTACAAAACTATTATCAGGTGGATACACATATTCTTCAGAAGGTGCATCTGCCTTATTTATTTTAGTAATTTTAATAATAGGAATTTCTCCATGATAGTCTCCTTTTGTAATCGTTCCTTCTATCTCAACCCATTCATTATCTTTATAATTTTTTATTTCAGAAGAAGAACAAAGAAAACCAACAACAACAGATTTATAATCAGAAGAAATTATCATATTTCTGCCAATAACAAATTGGTCATCCGAAAAATCATACAACCTATAAACAAAGCCCGTAAATTTAATATTTTGCCCTACATATATATCTATATTATCATGAACATTTTTCAATACACTTGTATAATTTGAACTATTTAATTCATATAAATTAGATTCACGTAAATAATCTGAAGTTTTAAAAGTGCTTTTATTAATCAGAATGTAACACACATATATAATTAACAAAGAAATGATTACTAAAAGTATACCTAAAATAGTTTTAAAAATTTTATCTTCATTTAGTTTTAAATTATAAATAAACATTATAAATCCCCTTATAAAATTTTCTTAGTAAATAATTATGTTTTAAATTTAAATATATGCTTAAATTTTAAAAATGCCATATAATTATTTATTGTAACTATTAAGTTGCAGATTTTTGCTAGACTTTTAATCTCTTTTGTGATATATTATGGTAGATACTAAATAGGAAGGAAGTATAAGAAGATAATGTTCAAAAAAATTTTTAAAAGCTATAGCGAAAAAGAAGTAAAAAGAGTTATGCCAATAGTTGAGAAAATTAATAGTTTAGAGGAAGAAATCTCTAAATTATCAGATACTGAACTAAGAAATAAAACAAATGAATTTAAGCAAAAATTAAAAAATGGTAGTTCTTTAGATGATATACTACCAGAGGCCTTTGCAGTTTGTAGAGAAGCTTCAAAAAGAGTGTTAGGAATGAGACATTTTGATGTTCAATTAATAGGTGGTATTATTTTACATCAGGGAAGAATTGCAGAAATGAAGACAGGTGAAGGAAAAACTTTAGTTGCCACATTACCAGTTTATTTAAATGCACTAACAGGTGATGGAGTCCATGTTGTTACAGTTAATGATTATTTAGCACGAAGAGATAGTGAATGGATGGGAAAGGTTTACAAATTTTTAGGATTAACTGTAGGTTTAGTCATTTCAGGAATGCAACCACAAGATAAAAGAAATGCATATGCATGTGATATTACTTATGGTACAAATAATGAATATGGATTTGACTATTTACGAGATAATATGGTTATATATAAAGATCAGTTAGTTCAAAGGAAACTAAATTATGCTATTGTTGATGAGATTGATAGTATTTTAATAGATGAGGCTCGTACACCACTTATAATATCAGGAAGAGGAAAACAATCATCAGATTTATATAAAAAAGCTGATAAATTTGTAAGAAAATTAATTCCTAAAATTATTGTTGAAGAAAATGCAAAAGATTTTGTCCAAGCAGAAGATAACGAAAATTATGACTATATAGTTGACTTAAAGGCTAAATCAGCTTCATTAACACAAAAAGGTATAAAAAAAGCTGAAGAAGAATTTAATTTAGAGAATTTTAATGACATAGAAAACTCCGAAATTGTTCATAATGTTAATCAAGCACTTCGTGCGCATGGAGTAATGAAAAAAGATATAGACTATATTGTAAAAGATGGCGAAGTTTTAATAGTTGATGAATTTACAGGTCGTATTATGTATGGAAGAAGATATAATAATGGCTTACATCAAGCTATTGAAGCAAAAGAAAATGTTAAAATAGCAGATGAGTCTAAAACACTTGCTACAATTACATTTCAAAACTATTTTAGAATGTATAATAAATTAGCTGGTATGACTGGTACTGCGATGACAGAAAAAGATGAATTTGAAGAAATATATAAATTAGATGTTATCGAAATTCCTACGAATAAAGATATGATTAGAAAAGATAATCCAGATATAGTTTATAAAAATGAGAATGCTAAATTCAGAGCAGTTATTAATGATATAAAGCAAAGTCATGAAAAAGGTCAGCCAGTTTTAGTAGGAACTATTTCTATAGAAAAGTCTGAGAAATTAAGTGATTTATTACGAAAAGAAGGTATAAAACATGAGGTTTTAAATGCAAAATATCATGAAAAAGAAGCGGAAATTATTGCACAAGCTGGTAAATATGGAGCTGTTACAATAGCAACAAACATGGCAGGCCGTGGTACTGATATCATGCTTGGAGGAAATAGTGAATATTTGGCTAAAGAAGAAATGAGAAAATTAGGATATTCTGAAGAACAAATTATTCAAGCAACAGCATTTAATGAAACTGATGACCAAGAGATTATAAGCTCTAGAAACAAATTTAAAGAATTGCAAGGAAAATATAATTCAATTATTAAAGAAGAAAAAGAAAAAGTCATATCAGCAGGTGGCTTAAAAATAATTGGTACAGAAAGACATGAGTCCAGAAGAATTGACAACCAATTGAGAGGACGTAGTGGTCGTCAAGGAGACCCAGGAGAATCTAGATTTTATATTGGACTTGATGATGATTTAATGAAAATATTTGGTGGTGAAGCAATTACTAAAGTATATGAAACATTAGGTGCTGACGAAAATATGCCTATCGAATCTAGGCTAATTTCAAGTTCTGTTGAATCTGCTCAAAGGAGAGTAGAAGGAAGAAACTTTAGTATTAGAAAAGCTGTATTAAACTATGATGATGTTATGAATACACAAAGAGAAATAATATATAAACAAAGACGTGAAGTATTGGATGGAGAAGACCTAAAAGCAAATGTGTTGAAAATGATAAAATCATTAATTGAAGACATTGTTACTCCTTATTTTGCCGAGGAACATGTAAATAAAGAAAGTTTATTGCAAGAATTAAATACTAATTTAACTATTACTGATTTAGAGTCTTTAAATAAAGAAAACATACATTTAAAAGAGGTTATAGAAGAAGCTGTTGAAAAAGCTTATGCTATTTATGATGAAAGGGAAAAAGCAATAGGAGCCGAAGAGTTAAGAGAATTAGAAAGAGTAGTAACATTAAAAATAGTTGATGAAAAATGGATGGACCACATAGATGCAATGGACGAGTTAAAAGATGGTATTGGGCTTCGTGCTTATGGTCAAAAAGATCCAGTAGTGCAATATAGAATAGAAGGATTTGATATGTTTGACCAGATGGTATTAGACATAAAAACAGATGTTGTTAAACTATTAATGCATGTACGAAAAAAAGAAGAAAATATTCAAAGAACAGAAGCGGCTAGAATAACAGGAATGAGCTTAGAAAATTCAGCAATTAGCAATTTAGACGGGACAATAGCACCAAAAACATCATCTCCACAAAATCAAACAGTAGTAAACCATGAACCAAAAGTAGGCAGAAACGACCAATGTCCATGTGGCAGTGGACGCAAGTATAAACAGTGTTGTGGTAAATAAGCTCGCAAAACCTTATAAATAAAGGGCTTGCGAGCTTTTTACTACATACAATTTTTAGGTAATTTTGCATCAAAAAAGGCGTTTGGATAAGTTTTAGATAAGTTTTTTTAGAAAAAAATGGTATAATTAAAGAGGAAGTGATAGTAATGGAAAATATATATTTAAAATTTCCAACAATGGAAGATAAACAAGAATGGCTTGATTATATAAAAGAAACAAAGGATGATAATCCAGAAGCAACCCCAGGTGGATTTAAAGATAACACAATATATGAGGAATGGCTCAATAAATTAATAAATGAACACAATAATATCAATTTAGAGGAGGGACGTGTACCATCATCATTTTATTTTCTCATGATTGAAAATAGGATATTGGGTAGTATATCCATTAGACATAATTTAAATGACGAAATGTTAAGTAAATTCGGTGGTCATATTGGGTACAATATTAGACCATCTGAAAGAAGAAAAGGTTTTGCAACAAAAATGCTTTATTTAGCACTTGAAAAATGTGAAGAATTAGGATTAGAAGATGTAATGGTAACTTGTAAAGAAGATAATATAGGATCAGCTAAAACTATTGAGAATAATTGCGGAATTTTAAAAGAAATAATATTTATACCAGAAGAAAATTGTAATTTTAAAAAATACTGGATAAATGTGAAGGAAGCTTTAAATAAAAAGGATAGAATATTAAAATAATAGAATTAGAATTTTTTGGAATTACTATAATTAATTAGATTTTTTTAGATAAGTTTTTGGATAAGTTGTACTAAAAAAACTTGCAGTTTTTAAGTAAAAAATTATAAATTTTAAACAAAAAACACAATTTTAAAAGGAAAAAATTACTTGGTTGTTTTAATATTTTACCATGTGGCAGTGGTAAGAAGTATAAGCAATGTTGTGGTAAATAATTTAAATCCCTTAAAATAAGTGCTTTTTGCATACACTATTATTACAAAAATTTATTAGATACCTTATTAAATACCTTGCGTGAGGGTATCTAAAAGGTATCTAATTTGCATTAATAGAATAAAAAAGCCTTTAATTGCAAGGACTTTATTAGATATGTACCAGTGCCAAAGTGGGTTAGAGCATACTTGTTTTATTTTATAAATGATTATGGTATAATAAAAAGGGAGATAAAATATGGATAAAGAAAAATTAATTAATAAAGTATGCAATGAACTTGTTCATGGTAAAAATATAGATTTCACATTTGAAATAAATGGAATTCCATATAGCATTAAATTTTTAAGTCCAAATAATGATTTACATATTAGTATACCAAGTATAATAGCGGTTCCATTAACGCAAAAATTTAACAATCAGTTAATCGTTGAAGCCAACAACATGGAAAGTGATAATTTAGATGTTGTTTTGCAACAAGGAATACAGACTGGAATACGATTAGCGCATATAACTGATAATTTACCATGTACAATTGTTGTTCCTTTGATTCCGAGTTATAGAGATAAACCATATTTTCAACAATTATCAAAAGAGTGTTTTGAATTAGATAAAGAAGATAGAAATTATAGGATTGATGAACAAATTGTTAGAATAATACAACAAGCCAAAATGTTTTCAGAAGAAACAAAAGGGTTACCATATCAAAGTAAAATATTTTTGAATGGTTATTCAAGTTCAGGAGTATTTGCTCAAAGATTTTCATTATTACATCCTGAATTAATAGATACAGCATGTATTGGAGGTGCTAGTGGTAGTATTCCGGTGCCATCTCCTGAAATAGGATATCCAATTGGTATAGAGGATTATGAAGAAATAACTGGAAGAAAATTTGATATGGATTCATACTCATCAATAAAATTTAGATATTATGTTGGAGAGTTAGAAACAAAGAATACAATTGATACAAGATTGACTGATGATGGAAGCCCAGCTCCAATGCATGATATGAGTTATTTTAATAGAAGCGTACCAGTTGAGATTGGAAAAAAGCAAAGAACAATATTTGGACAAGAAATGTTTGAAAGAGCATCTAAAACGATTCAATTATTGAATTTATTAGGAATAGACATAGAACATACTATTTTTGAAGGAAGAACTCATAATAATAGAAGTGGTCATGGAGTTAATGAATTGGGTGATAAATTTATAAATGAAGTATACAGGGAATCGGTAATAAATAAAGAAAAAGATTATCTAACAAGGTAATTTAGATACCTTTTTAGATACCCTGAGGGTGGTATGAGCAGGGATGTAGGGGGATAATCTGGAAAATATAGTGACAAAAAGTGCCGAATTAACAGGATAAATGACTGAAATGGTACCAATATGTGACGCCATGTGGCTCAGGGAAAAAATATAAACAATGTTGTGGTAAGTAGCGGTGAGTATTGGGTTTGCGAGGATTTTGTCCACGTAAAAAACTCTTAAAAATGGCTATTTGTCCACATTTTGTCCACGTAAATTTAAGATTGTGGACAAAAATGCATAATTTATATGAAAATTTAGTATATTATTCGTGGACAACACGTTAGATAAAAGTCATCAAAATTTGATGGCTTTTTGTTTACCATAATTTAGGAAAGAGGTACAAAGAATGGTAAGCGTAAGAAAACGTGGAAAGGTATATGAATACCGAATTGAAATAGCTTCTATTGATGGAACAAGAAAGTGGCTAACAAAGTCAGGATTTAAAACTAAACAGGAAGCATTACATGAAGGAGCATTAGCTTATAATGAATATTACTATTATGGTAAAAAGAATAAGAATAGAGATATGTCATTTGCAGACTATCTTGATTATTGGATTGATAATTATTGTAATTTTAATTTAAAATATGCAACTATAGTTACATATTTAAATATTATTAAGGTTCATTTAAAACCTAAACTAGGAATGTATAAGTTATCTCAAATAGATTCAGAACTTATACAAAATTTTATTAATCAATTATATGTAGATAATAAATTTTCAAAACATTATCTTCATGGAATACTAAAAACAATAAAAGGAGCATTAAAATATGCTTGTTATGATGTAAATTTTATTAATCATAATCCAGCAGAACATGTTCATATTCCAAGATACGAAATAGTAACTGGAGATCCTGTACATATTTATACTCAAGAGGAAATAGAAAGAATATTAGATAGATTTAAAGATTTACCATATATCTATTATTCATTCTTAACAGCATACTATACAGGATTAAGAGTTTCAGAAGTATATGGATTAACTTGGGATAACATTGATTTTGAAAATAAAACATTGACTGTCAATAAAAACATAATAAGAAAGAATAAAGATGGACTACCTAAAAGATATAATATAGCTAAAGGACATTCTACTGAAACATGGTTTTATGGAAGTTGTAAGAATCCTCAGTCAAGAAGAACTATTGCGATTGGTGATACATTAATTAAGGCATTAAAAGAATATAAGAAACTAACAGAAGAACATAAAAAATTTTATGGAGATAAATATTTAAAACATTATGAAAAGAAAGTGTTGAATGAATATACAAAAAGAGAAGAAATTAAAATAGTAGATGCAGAAGCTGAATTAGATGTTAATCTACCAGAAGCAAGATTAATATTTGTAAAACCCAATGGACAATTTAGAGGAACTGAAACACCAAGACATGCTTATAAAGTAATTAACTATGAATTAAAAATACCAAGTAGATTTCATGACTTTAGAGACACACATGCAACAAGATTAATTGAGCAAGGTGCAGATATTAAAGCAGTATCTAAAAGATTAGGTCATTCAACTATTATGACTACTTATAATATCTATGTAAGAGTAACTGAAAAGATGGAAACTGATACCGTAGATAGATTTGAAAATTATACTAACTCATTAGATATACCAAATAATGAAGAAATATTATATAAAGACTAATTTCTTTTCTTAAAAGAATATTGCATACTAAATGAAGGGAATTTATGTGGTATAATTGTAAGTGTAAGAGAAAGATAAATAGTAATTTGTAGAGGAGATATTTATGGAAGATAAACAAGTATTATTTAATAATATAGATAAAGTTCACACTACCGAAATGGGTATTGATAGAATTAAGAAAAATCTTAAATTAGATACTGATGATGTTGTTGAGTATTGTAAGAATAAAGTTTTAGATAAAAATTGTAACATCTATAAACAGGGTAAAAATTGGTATTGTGAAATTGATAATATAAAAATAACAATCAATTCATATAGTTATACAATTATAACAGCACACAAATTAAAGAGGTAAAATAGATGGATTATCAAATAATAGAATTAGAAGAATTTAATGTAATAGGAATAAGGTATGAATTATCAAAATCATTAAGTAATAATGTAAAATTAGCACAAAACCATTGGAAAATATTTAATAGTAAATTAAGAAATAATAAGTTATATTTAGGAAGTAATTGGTGTAAATATGCTTTTATTGAAAAAATAGAAAATAAGATATTTTATTATATATCTATTCCTAAAAAAGATTTTGTACCAAATGATTTTACAGAAAAGATAATTTTGAAAAGTAAATATTTAAGGGTAGAACATATTGGTAATATGAATAAACTAAAAGATACTATCAATTATGTTTATAAAGAAATAATACCTAAAAATAATATTTTAGTAGAAAATAGGCAATTTGTTTATTTTGAAAAATATGATTATAAATTTCATTGGAATAGAGAAGATTCTGTTATTGAGATCTATATTCCGATTAAATAACAAATTACAATATGGAAGTGAGATGAGTTAATGAATATTCACTTTGGATTTTCATATATAGGTTTAATATTTTTACTAATGTTGATGTTACCAAATATTATATGGAGTAAAAATAAGCCTAAAGGCTATGATAAATATGTAAAAAATGAAAATAAAGTATTACTACTATTGGAGTGGCTTGGAGAAATGCTAGTAACCTGTCTGTCATTGATATTTAGTGATTTTAATATAAATAAAATATCAAACTGGTCTAGTATATTGTTAATTGCCTTTATTATAATGATTTTATACGAAATATATTGGATAAGATATTTTAAAAGTAATAAAACAATGAAAGATATGTATAGTAGCTTGTTAGGAATACCAGTTGCAGGAGCTACTTTGCCAGTAGTTGCATTTCTGTTACTAGGTATATATGGTAGAAATATATTTCTTATTATATCAACAATAGTATTAGGAATAGGACATATAGGAATACACTTAAATCATAAAAAAGAATTAGAATAAGAAATTACAATTTTATAGTTATTGATTTATAGTAATTTACCGAAAAGATTGTCAGTAATGACAGTCTTTTTTGTACGACAAGCAGTTATACAAATAGATTAGTTCAGTGCAACTAATCTATTTTTTATAAGAATTATAAACGAATTAAATGCAATTATTTTTTTATTATTTATTGACATTTAATTATAACTATTATAAAATATAGTAGTATAGTTTGTAGTAGAAAGAAGGGCTTAAATATATGAAAAATTATGACAACTATTTTCTTCCTGTAGATAATATGGAAGAAGCAAAAAGATATTATGAGGAAATATTGGGGTTAAAAAAGAAATTTGATTTTTCTGATAAGGGAATGGTTGCTTATAATATTGGAAATGAAGAACCTGCAATAATTTTAAAAGACAAAAATAAATTTGAGAATTTAAAGCCTACAATATGGTTTGAAGTAGAAGATGTTGCAATCTTCTATAAAGAAATGTTGAATAATGGTATAAAATTTTTGAGTGAGCCTTTTAAAATTGGAACTGGTAATGCAGTCGAGTTTGAAGATCCATTTGGAAATAGACTTGGCGTTACAGATTATATTAAGTAAGGAGTAGAGATTATGTCAAATATAGATTTGGTATTATTAGGACTTATTAAACAAAAATCACAAAGTGCTTATGATATTAAAAAAAATATAGAATATCGTAATATACCAAGATGGGTAAGAATTAGTGAACAGTCTATTTATAAGAAAGTATTACAATTAGAATCAAAAGAATATATTGTTAGCCATAAAGAGAAAGAGGGAAATATGCCAGATAAAGCAATATATACTATTACTAACAAAGGTAATGATTATTTTAATAAACTTATGAATGATATTTCAAATTCTGATGTTAGTCTATATTTGGATTTTAATATTATTATCACGAATTTAGATTTAGTAGATGATGAACAAAAAAAGATTCTTGTTTCTAATATAAAATCAAAGATATTAGAATTAAAAGAATTACTAAATGAAAGACAAACTCATAGACAACATATTCCTAATGTTGGAAAACAAATGTTCAAACAACAATTAGCATTAGTAGAAACATTAGAAAAGTGGATAATTGATTTTGAGAATAGTTTAAAAGAACAAAATTAGCAAATATTGATTTTAAGTTAAAAGATAAATTTGTAGGGAGGGAAATTCAATGAAAATAATCAACATTGGTATTCTTGCTCATGTAGATGCAGGAAAGACAACTTTAACGGAAAGTCTGCTTTATACAAGTGGAGCGATTTTAGAATTAGGCAGTGTAGATAAGGGAACAACAAGGACAGATACTATGTTTTTAGAACGTCAGCGTGGAATCACAATTCAGGCAGCAGTTACTTCTTTTAATTGGAATGACTACAAAATCAATATTGTAGATACTCCTGGACATACAGATTTTATAACAGAAGTGTATCGTTCCTTATCTGTTCTTGATGGAGCTATTTTAGTAATTTCTGCTAAAGATGGTGTACAAGCACAAACCAGAATACTATTCCATGCACTTCAAAAAATGAATATACCAACAATTATTTTTATAAATAAAATAGATCAGGATGGAATTAACTTAAATAATATTTATCAAAATATCAAAGAAAAACTTTCAAATGATATTATTGTTATGCAAAATGTAACATTAACTCCAGAAATATCGATTAAAAATATCGTTGATTTAGATGAATGGGATCCTGTAATTTCCAAAAATGATAAACTTTTAGAAAAATATATTGCAGGAGAAAAATTGACTATACAGGAATTAACGCAGGAAGAATATAGGTGTGTTAAAAAAGGTTCGTTGTTTCCTATATACCATGGAAGTGCTAAAAATAATATAGGAACTCAACAACTCATCGAAGCTATTTCAAATCTTTTTTGTCCTGAAATGAATGCGAATGATTCAGAACTATGTGGAAGAGTTTTTAAAATTGAATATACAGACCATAAGCAAAGATTAGTTTATTTGCGTCTTTATAGTGGAACATTACACTTACGAGATACAATTATATTGCCAGAAAAAAAGAAAGTGAAACTTACAGAAATATATATTCCTTCAAATGGAGAAATGATACAGACAGAAATAGTTTGTTCTGGAGATATTTTTATTATACCTAACAATACATTAAGATTGAACGATATTATAGGAAATGAAAAGATTTTGCCATGCAATGTATGGGATGACAAGACTGTACCAATACTACGAACAAGAATTGAACCGATAAAAATAGAAGAGAGAGAAAAATTATTGGATGCTCTTACAGAAATTGCAGATACTGATCCTCTTTTACGTTATTATGTTGATACGATAACACATGAAATCATCATTTCTTTTTTAGGAACAGTGCAGTTAGAAGTTATCTGTTCTCTGTTGACTGAAAAATATCACATAAACATAAGAATCGAAGATCCAACTGTAATTTATTTGGAAAAGCCATTACAAAAGGCAGATTATACTATTCATATTGAAGTACCACCAAATCCATTTTGGGCATCAATTGGATTATCAATAACTCCACTTCCAATTGGCAGTGGAATACAGTACGAAAGCAAAGTTTCACTCGGTTATTTAAATCAAAGTTTCCAAAATGCAGTAAGAGAAGGTATTAATTATGGACTGGAGCAAGGTTTGTATGGCTGGGAAGTAACAGATTGTAAAATATGTTTTGAATATGGTGTTTATTATAGCCCTGTTAGTACTCCCTCGGATTTTCGTTTTCTTGCCCCAATTGTACTTGAACAAACATTGAAAAAAGCGGGAACGCAATTATTAGAGCCATATCTTTCGTTTATACTTTTTACACCACAGGGATACCTTTCTCGTGCATATAATGATGCACAAAAACATTGTGCAATAATTGAAACAAGTCAATCAAAAAATGATGAAGTTATTTTTACAGGACATATTCCTGTACGTTGTATTAATGAATATCGTAATACTTTAACTCTATATACAAGTGGGCAAGCAGTTTTTTTGACAGAATTAAAAGGTTATCAAATTGCTACTTGTGAACCAGTTATTCAATCACGTAGACCAAATAATCGAATAGATAAAGTACGCCATATGTTTAATAAAAAAGAAAATTAAGTTACTATTCGCTAAATTAAAAGTATAAAGGAGGAGAGAATGAAAGAAGCACAATGGATATTATGTCCAATATGTAATAATAAAACTCGTATTAAAGTTCGAGAAGATACCGAACTTAAAAACTTTCCTCTTTATTGTCCTAAATGTAAAAAGGAAAGTTTAATAGAAGTAAAAAAGTTAAAAACTAAAAAAGTTGTAGAGCCAGACGCATAGACGCAGAGCCAATGAATTATGAAAATTATCTCATATTCGTTGGCTCTCTTTTTGTTTGTTAAGAATAAATAAGGGAGAAAATTTATATGAAAAAAGTAATTTTGAATTTGTCTGATAAATATAGTGATGAGGTTATATATAAAGAATAAGTAAGGAATAAAGTAATGATTAGGGTACTTGTACTAGATGATGATCCAGAAGTAAGATATGGAATCTATGATTATTTAAAAAGAGATTATGAAATATATGTAACTAAAAAAGAAAATGAAGTATTTAATATTTTGAATCAGACAAATATAAATTTAATTATTTTTGATTATTCGATAATTAGTGTAGAATTGAAGCAGTTTATTAGTAAAATAAGAGAAATGAATAGTAAAATATCAATAATTCTAATATCTGCCATATTAGAAACTAAAGATAGAAAATGCCTATTTGATAGTAGTATTGATGATTATATGGAAAAACCTATTGATATGATGGAACTAGGTTTTAGAATAGAACATTTATTAAAGAAACAAAGTAGTCAATATAGAAAAAAGATAGAAATAGATAATTTGATGATAAATTGTGAAACCAACACGATTACATATAGAGATGATACATTGGAATTTTTTAACAAAGAATTTCAAATTTTATATCACTTGTTTTCTTACCCTAATAGTATATTTTCTAAAAATGAACTTGTAGAACTAATTTGTAATAATGAACAAATTATAAGTGAAAATACAATAAGAACTTATATAAATACATTAAGAAGAAAGACAGAGAAAATAGTAGAACTCGATATTGTAACTGTCAAAGGAATAGGTTACAAAGGAGTTATAAAAAAATAGTAGTTATCGCAACTACTATTTTTGCTTTTTAATATACTTTTGATTACTTCTGCCAACAAGCCAGTCCATAGAATAATCATAATCTTTAGCAAGTTGTTTAAGCATAAGAGTTTGAATCATATTAGGAGAGTTAGGGTTTTTATAATGTGAATATGTACTTTTGTGTATTCCTAATTCTTCAGCAATATCTTTTGCCTGTTTATGATTTTCATTTTCTAATATGTTTAATCTTTCAACAAGTATTTTTTTATCAATAAAATCAATTTTTTTAATAAATAGCATTCTATTCAAATTATCTAAATTACAAACATAATCCATAGTAAAATTCATCTCGTTACAATATACAAGAAAGTCTTTTAACTTTATGTTAGCCGTTTCTGCTTCGATATTTGCATAAGATCCTCTGCTAATATTCATTTTTTCTGCTATTTCTGCTTGTTTTAATTCATATTCGTCCCTTATTTCTCTAAATTTAAAATCCATAGTTTTATACCTCGCCATTTGTAATTCTTACATAAAAAGCAGGGTAAAAACGAAAATGCAAAGTTATAGAAACTGACATTACATATTATTTGTAAAAAGTAAAAAATTATTCATATTAAATTGGACTTTGTTAGTAATTAGTTTTTATAAATTCAATATCTAAAGTAATTATTTATTTTTTACTAAATTCTAAAAGTATAAAATGCAAACATATATAAACTGACTTTTATATGTATTTGATGTTAGTCTTTTATACTTGTTTCATAAAATAGCAATGCCAAAGGCTATGTAATATATATAGAAAGAGTTGTGGTAAAAAATAAAATAATTTAGAAATGGTTAAGCAGTAAATTTTCTATGTTATGAAAATATTACTGGCTAATCAAAAGTAAAATAAGGTATTTAATAATGTATCCATTTTAAAATTTGAAAAGGCATTGATTTCGATAAGAAAGAAAGTGTCTTTAAAATGGAATCGACAATGTTTAATAAAGTACCAAAACTAGCATTACTTTATATTATAGTATATACACAAAGAGCCGAGTATATTCCTGAATTTGTAGGGAACATACTCGTTTTTTTCTTTGATTGTCGAAAAATGGCGAAATGTCGTAGCCCACCTTTGTTCAACTTGTTTTTAAAAAATTCAAATTGAACGGAGGAAAGAAAGATGGCACAACGCCCAAAAAGAAGAAAATATAAGGATAACCCTTATACATTGAATTATTGTGAAGAAAGAGATATTTATATAATCTCATTTAAAGATAGTAGAGGAATAATACAAAATGTTGAAGTAACAGAAACGATTTATAAGACTTTTGATAGATTTGAACTAGATGACTTGTCTGAAATGAATGAGTTTGATAATCACATTGAACATTCGGAAATATTTGAAAATAACTTAAATGATCGTGCAAAGGACAAGCCTATAAGTTTAGAAGACGAAATCATTAGGAAAAGCACTTTTGACGAACTGAAAAAAGCAATAGATATGCTTCCAGAAGTACAAAAAAGAAGAATTAAATTATATTACTTTGATGATATGAGTACAAAAGATATTGCAACATTAGAAAAGTGTACTCAACATTCTGTAAGGGTTTCTATTAGGAGAGCAATAGAAGAATTAAAAAATATTTTAAAAAATTAAAAAAATGGTGTCCGTTTTTGCATTTTAGTTAGGAAACAGGTGAGAGGGAGTTAATCCTTTCTCCCTGTTTCTTTTTTGGGAACAGGAGTGTTCTTTGAAAATTTGATATACATTCATCAAATACATTCCTATTAGGAATAGCACATTAACAAGTACGCTTTGCGATAAAATACTTGGTTATAAAATTAGGTAGCACCTAATCTGCGATAACAACTAATAGAATTAAAGATACTCCTGCCTAGCCACAATTCACATAATGGGGGCAGCCCGGAGAGATCCTCGGGGAGGTGGAATTCCTGTGAGATTATTTTAGCAAGATAATCGTTTGATGAAATCCTAGGCTGAGGGTATTAAGACAAATGTCAGTTGTAACAAACAAAAATTAAATAAGAATAAATTAAAAGCCAGAGTATTATTAGATATTTTGGCTTTTTTACATACAAGGAGGAAAATTTTAATGAAAAGAAAAAATTATAAAGTTAAAGTAAAACTGATATTTGAAACTGCAATGAATCATTCACAAACTAGTATGAAGAAAGCACAAGAAGATGTTGATAGAGTATTAACTAACTATTTAAAAGGCAAGAAAATGAATATTTTAAATTTGTTTGATAATCCACCACACATTATATATAAGGTTGAGAAAATTGATAATCCACAATGAAATTAAAAAGGGCGATATTTATTATGCAACACTCGATCCAATTATTGGAAGTGAGCAAGATGGAAAAAGACCTGTGGTGGTAGTCCAAAATAACTTGGCTAATAAATATAGTCCTACTGTAATAATTGCACCAATAACAACAGTGCTGAAAAAAATAGATTTACCTACACACATACCTATAAAAAAGAATAAATTTTTAAAAAAGGATTCAATTATCTTAATAGAACAAGTTAGGGTTATAGATAAGGTAAGGCTAAAATCGTTTTTAGGAAGATTATCAGATTTACAAATGCAGCAAGTTGATAAGGCTTTAATAAAAGCACTTTCGATAGACTGCATTAAATATTTATATAATTTAGAAAAGGAAGATAAAAATGTTAAAAATATTTAATAAGAGAAAAAGGTATGTGGTAGCAATTATTACTAAAAAAGGTACAGATTATGTAGAAACTATTGCTAACAGTAAAAAGGAAGCAATAGGAATTGTATCAGAAGTTTTAGTGAAGTGTGAAATTTTTAATTTTAAAAATAAAAATCAATTTGTATTGAAATGTAAAAAAATCAAAAATAGTTTGAAGTTCATTGTTTAGATGGACTTTTTTTATGAAAGGATGAAAAGATTATGAATGAAACATTAGTATATACAGTTCAAGAAGTGGCTAGAATATTACATTCTAGTCCTAATTATATATATACTTTAATTGATAAAGGATATTTACCTGCTTTAAAGTTAGGAAGTATAAAAATTTTAAAATCAACTTTAGAAAAGTTTTTGATAGAAAATGAGGGCAACGATTTATCAGATATATCAAATATAAAAAAGTTAGAAACTAATTTTGGAGATGATAGTAAATAATGGCTAGTGTTAATATAAAGAAAAGAGGTAAAGTATATCAATATCAATTTGAAATTGCTCCAGAGAAAGGAAAAAGAAAATGGATAACAAAATCGGGCTTTAAAACAAAGGCTGAAGCACAAGAAGAAGGAAATAAGGCATATACTGAATATTTAACAGCAGGAGTTCCTTTTAAAGAATGTAATATATCATATACAGATTATTTAGATTATTGGTTAGATAATTATTGCAAAACAAATTTGAAATATAATACTATACAAGCATATAAAAATATAATTAAAAATCATATTGCTCCTAAACTTGGAAAATATAGATTATCAACATTAACAAGTGTAAAACTCAACTCATTTATAACAGAATTGTGTGAAGAAAACAATTTTGCACCAGCATATTTTAAAAACATACTAAAAGTTATTAAAGGATCATTTCGTGACGCTTGTAATTTATATGGTTTTCTAAAATATAATCCTGCAAGAGATTTGAGATTACCTAGATTTGATGAAATACGAGAAGATGTAAAGCATTTATATAGTCAAGAAGAAATAGATAGAATATTAAATAGATTTATTGATAACGACACATTTACTTGTGTCTTTTTAACTTCTTGTTATACTGGTATGCGAACTGGAGAGGTATGTGCATTGACTTGGGACGATATTGATTTAGAAAATGGTATTATTAAAATTAAACACAATGTTTATGATAAGCCCAAAGATAATAAAGGAAGATGGTTTCTTGGAACAACTAAAACTAAAACGGGTACTAGACGAGTTCATATAAGTAAAACTTTATTATCTGCATTACAGAATTATAAAAACAAGCAAGATTATTTGAAAAAAATTTATGGAAATAAATATATTTATTATCACATTGAATTTGAAAAAAATAGTTCTGGCAAAATAATAGAAAGAAGAATAGTAAAAAATATTGCAAATGAAAAATATGAAAATCCAGTAAATTTAGTTTTCGTTAAAGAAAATGGATTATATAATGGTACAGATATAACACGATCTCCATTTAATATTATTCATAATGAATTGGGAATCAAAAAATGTAGGTTTTATGATTTAAGAGGTAGTTATGCCACTAAAATACTAAAAAATGGAGTTGAAATAAGAGATGTTGCAGATATATTAGGTCACAAAAATATTGAAACAACGGAAAACTTTTATATTTCAAGCACAGAAGATTCGAGAAAGTATGCAACAGATGTATTTGATAATATCATAAAGTCAGATACAATAAACAAAATAATAAAATATGAAATTAAATAATAAATATTTTCTGTTTCGTTGACTATTATTACTTTTAATAATATAATAAGAATGTCAAATGTAAAAATAAATAAATTACACATTTGAGTCTTTATAGTATATGTAATATACTGTTTGCAGTGAACGGATGTGGACATTGTCCACGATTTGTCCACAGTAGATAAATATTTATAGTAAAGATAATATAATAAATATTGATAATATAAACTTTACCTTGTCCTAAAAACATTGAAATATCAATAATACTATAAATATAAATAATATTGATAATATGGGAGTACAAAGTTCATGTGGTTCGGGCAAAAAATATAAACAATGTTGTGGCAAGTAAGATAAAATAAGGAAAAACTTAAAATTTAAAAACTAGTAAGTTGGTTCGAGTTTTACAACTTGTCCACGTAATGTGGTGAAAACCTAAGTAAAATAAGGATGTAGACAACGTTTTAAATGTGGACATCCTTTTTTCTATAATTAATGGTATAATATATGTAGGAGTTGATAGTATGCTTTATTTAAAGAAAATAAATTTTGAAGATGTTGAGGAAGAATATAAAGCAATAAAGACCATGCCAGCACAAGAAAATGGATTTGAAAATAAATATCATGATGTTACAAAAGAAGAATTTATAAATGAAGTAATTCCTAAACTGTTAAAAAATTCTGAAGGGTTAGATTTACCTGATGGATATGTCCCAGATACGTACTTCTTTTTGTGGGATGATGATAAGATAGTCGGATTATTCAAAATAAGACATTATTTAAATGATTTTTTAAGAAAAGGTGCAGGACATATAGGATATGGAATATTACCTGAATATAGAGGAAAAGGTTATGCTAAAAAAGGATTAATTTTAGCAATTGAAAAATGTAAAGAAATTATTAAAGAAGACGAAATATATTTGTCTGTTCATAAAGATAACCCCGCTTCGTTAAGAGTACAATTAGGGTGTGGAGCTTTTATAGTTGGAGAAACTGAAGAAGAATATTTAACTAGAATAAAATTGAAAGATAATAATATTACTTTTGGATTTAGGGACTTAAGAAGAGATGATTGGAAAAGAATTACTGAAAAAGAAGTAATAGTTGAAGATGAAAAAAATGATTTTTTTGAAGGAAAAGTATGCATTTTAGATATGCAAAAAGTTGAATCTCCTTTATCAGTAGACTCACCAGTTGGTAAAGTTACTATAGCAGATAATAACTATAAGAATTTGATATTCGCCCCTAAAGGAAAAAATTGGTGGCTAACTGTTATGTTTGATGATCAAGATAATTTGATAGAAAGTTATTTTGATATAACTAGAACTAATGATTTTAGTAATCCAGAAAATCCATATTTTGTTGATATGAAATTAGATGTTTGTATACCTAATGGACATGAACCAGCAATAATGGATGAAGATGAATTAAAAGAAGTATATGAACATGGTTTGATTACAAAAGAAGATTATGAAAATGCATATAATATAGCGAACAAAATTATAAGCACATATAATTCACATAAAGAAGATTATTATGAATTTATATATAATTTATATAATAAATATAGAAATAAAGAATTAGGAAATATTAAAAGTAAGTAATATTTAAAAGTATTGACAGTAATTGTTAATGCTTTTTTTGATGTAAATTGTTTTTGGAAAGAGGAGGAATAAGATATGATAAACATACGTAAAAGAAATAATCTGTATGAATACAGATTTGAAGCAGGAAAGGTTAATGGTAAAAGAAAACAAATATCAAAATCTGGTTTTAAAACAAAAAGAGATGCATATATAGCAGGACAAAGAGCATATGAAGAATTTATTAATGGAGAAAATACAAAAGAGTGTAATATGTTATATTCTGAATATTTAGATTACTGGATGAGAGAATACTTTGAAATAAATTATAAATATTCTACAGCAAAAAGATATAAAGAATCTTTTGGTAATATTAAAAGAGAGTTAGGTAATTATAAACTATCTGCAATTACTTCATTTAGTTTAAATCAAGCATTACTAAGACTATATCAAACTTCTACTACAAAAGAAGCATTAAGAAACTATCAAAAAGTAATTAAAAGTTCATTAAGAGATGCTACATATTATTTTGGATTCATTAAATATAATCCAGCAGCAGATTTACAAATACCAAGAGTATTATCATTTGAATTAAAAAAAACAATATAGGTCATGTCTATACTAATGAAGAGATAGAACTAATTTTAAATAGATTTAAAAATAATAAAGTATTTATAACTGCATTTCTTACTGCATGTTATACAGGTATGAGAACAGGCGAAGTATTTGCTTTAACTTGGAATGATATAGATTTAGATAATAGAATTATTAAAATTAGTAAAACAGTTTATGCAAAAGATAAAGAAGAAAATGGTAGATGGTATTTAGGTACAACTAAAACAATAGGTAGTATTAGAGAGGTTTATATTTGTGATACTTTATATTCAGTATTATCTGATTATAAAAAACTACAAATTAAATATAAAAAAGAATATGGTAAAAATTATAAGTAATATATATTAAAAGAAGTTAAAAATAAATATGGTAAGTTAGTAGAATATAAAGTTATAGAAAGTCAATCTAGAAATAATAAAATTCAAATGGTATTTATTAGAAAAGATGGAACATATTCAGGAACAGATATTATAAAATATCCTTTTAAAATAATCCATCATGAGTTAGGAATTAGTTGTAGATTTTATGATTTAAGAGGAAACTTTGCTACAAAAACTTTAAGAAAAGGATGTGAGATAAAAGATATATCAAAAGTTTTAGGACATAGTAGAATTGAAACAACAGAAAATTATTATATAAATTGTACAAAAGATAATTTAAAAGATGTAAGAAAAGTTTTGAAAAAGAATTAGGATTAAATATGGTAGATTAATTGTTAATTGATAGAATAAATGATATAATTATAATGAAATTTCAATTTAAGCATCTGATGAAAGGAGAATAAAAATGGAAAATAAAGTTGTATTAGTTACTGGTAGTACGAGAGGTATTGGTAAAGCTACAATAATTGAATTTGCTTCTAAAGGATATAATGTTGTTATTAATTATATTTCAAGCGAAAAAGAAGCAAATGAATTAAAAGGTTTTGTCGAAGATAAATATGGAACAAAAGCATTGGCTATAAAATGTGATGTATCCAACGAAGAACAAGTAAAACAATTAGTTTCTACTGTAATTAGAGAGTTTGGAAAAATAGATGTTTTAGTTAATAATGCGGGTATTGTTTATGATAGAGGCTTTGAAGAAATTACTGTTGAAGAGTTTGAAAGAACATTAAAAGTTAATGTAATTGGTGCGTTTATAGTTTCAAGGGAAGTTTCTAAATATATGGAGAACGGAAGTACAATAATAAATGTTTCTTCTACGAATGGAACAAAAACAGTATCACCAGAATGTCTAGATTATAATATCTCTAAAATTGGTTTACAAAGTCTTACAAGAGATTTGGCATTCCAGTTAAAACCAAAAATTAGAGTTAATGCTATTGCAGTTGGTTGGGCTGATACTGATATGAATAAAGATTTGCCAAGGGATTATATAGAGGAAGAAATGTCAAAGATATATTTAGAAAGATTTGCAGAACCTAGTGAAATAGCTAAGACAATATACTTCTTAGGAAGTGAAGAATCAAGTTATATAAATGGTGAAATTCTTACTATTGATGGAGGATATTAATATGAATATAGATATTAAAAGAGTTAAAATTTTTGTAACTATTCCACTTGATAGTGTGGGAAAAGTTAGGGAAGCGGTTTGCAATGCAGGTGCAGGTATTATTGGTGAATATACATTTTGCACATCTTCTACTAAATCAATAGGAACTTTTATACCAAGTGAAAATGCAAATCCACATATTGGCGCAAGAAACAAACTAGAATTTGTTGAAGAAGAAAAATTAGAATTTGTATGTGATGTTGAAAAAGTTAAAGAAGTTATAGAGGAATTAAGAAAATCACATCCATATGAAGAACCAGCAATAGATATAATTCCTTTAATTGATGAAAGTGAATTTAAATAAAAAAATATAAAACGCATATTGGATAAAAAATAAAAATATGATATACTCATATCAAGTGAACGAATGTGGTCAATGTCCACAAATAGTCCACAGTAGATAAATACAATAAGTACAGATAATACTATAAATACAATAAATACAGATGATACCTGATACCGGAATACAATAAATACAAATAGTACTATAAATACAATAAATAACATGAATATAGGAATGTTCAGTTCATGTGGAAGTGGTAAGAAATATAAGAATTGTTGTGGTAGAAATGCTTAAAGTCAAGAGGAGAAATATAACATGAAAATATATGTATACTTAGATGAAAGCCGGATCAATCCATAAAAATAGTAAAACAAGATATTTTGCAGTAGGTGGCTATTTTTCTTATGAACAAGATAGAATAAAAATAAAATCAAAATATAAAAAAGAAAATCTTAAATTAAAGAAAGAAAAAAATTTAAGTTTAGATACTGAAATAAAATCATATGATATGACTGAAGAAGAAAAGATAAAGGTATTTAACAAAATTCAAGATATTGAAACTTTTCATGGCTGCGTAAAAGTATTTGATAAAAAATATATGAAAAAGGAAATAGTCGATTCAAATATATTTTTTAATTATGCAGTAAAAGTTCTAATTCAAGATTGCATACTACCAGAATTAAATTTACAAGAAAATGATGAACCAATAGAGTTTATTATCAGTATAGATAATAGAAATATAAGAGTAGGAGAATTGAACAATTTAGAAACATATTTAAAAACAGAATTTTGCATATATGATGATGATTTTAAAATTACTTATTATGATTCTAAAACAAATTATGGAATACAGCTAGCAGATTTAACTGTTAATACATTTTACAATTCTTATAAAAATATAAGCTTAGTTGGAAATTTAATAAAAGAATTAAAACCAAAAAACTTTAGAGTAAGTTTGTTTCCGAGAAATAGCAGGAATAAAAAATAAAATTTATGCATAAAATATTAGTGAAATATTTGACATACAATTTTTTGTATGGTAAAATATTTATAGTAAGACCTAGGTAAGGTAGCTAAATGCTAAGCGTATGTTAAGTACGTTGCCACCTAGGCATTTTTATTATAGTAAAGATAAACAATGTTGCGGTAAATAGCAGTAAATACAAGGATTTACATTGATTTAGAGAAAATAAAAATCTTATAAATTCTTAAAATTAGAGAAGTATAACCAAAATAAAATGTGTAACACTTCTTTTTTATATTAAAATTTCTAAATGATATAAATAACTATTTTAATAATAAATAAAGGTGGTAGTAAAATCCATGAAAATAAATGAATTAAATGCTGAATACGATAAGCTACAACAAAAATATGGAGCAAAGGATTTAACTTCTATATATAATGGAGGATGTATTAATAGTCCAAATATTTGTTTTGTTTTTATGAATCCAACTGGAAAAAATATTGCATCAGATCCTAATTGGCAAGGTAGAAGGTCCCCATGGATAGGAACTAAAAATATATGGAAACTGTTTTATAGAATAGGTTTACTTGATGGAGAAATATACGAAAGTATTATGGCAAAAAAGCCCCTAGATTGGGATGAAAAATTTGCAGATTTAGTATATGACAATGTTGAAAAACATAAGTATTTCATAACTAATCTTGGAAAATGTACTCAAGTGGATGCAAGAATATTACCAAACTCAGTTTATAGCCAATATTTAGATTTATTATGCAAAGAAATAGAAATAATAAATCCTAAAATAATTATAACTCTTGGAAATCAAGTTAGTTCTATTATATTAGATAAAAATATATCTGTATCACAATGTAGAAAGCAGTATTTTCAAAAAAATATCGCAGGAAAAAACTATAAAGTATATCCAGTTTACTATCCTATTGGAAATGGAATGATGAATATAGACAAAGCAATAGAAGATTTGAAGTTTATTCTTAAAACAAATGTGAAAACTCAATAATAAACATAGCTCTAAAATCTTAATTGTTCTAAAAAAATTGACAAATAAAATATTGATTATTTAGGGGGAATAAAAATATACGAAATGTCTGATATATTATATAAATATAAAAAAATTTTAATTGAAGACTATAATTTGGATATAAAAAGCATAATTAAAAATTTAGATTCAACAGATGGAAACGTATTTAATATTGAAACATATAACTACCAATACATATTAAAAGTTTATGATACGAAAGAGCATGCAATGAATATGGAGAACACTTATGATTTACTAAAGGAAAACAGACTGGATAGTCCCCAAATAATAAGAAATAAATATAACCAACCGTTTACGAATTTTAAAAATACATATTTGATGTTATATTCTTTTATTAATGGCTCAAGTTTGTTTAACATATCGCTAAGCAAAAAGGTAATAATAAATGTTGCACAATATTTAAGAAAAATGCATGATGTAAAAATAAATGAACTAAAATTACCAGTTGTCCCATTTAAAGTACCAGAAGGTAAGAATTCCTTATTACATTTTGATATAACTAAAGGAAATATATTTATTGAAAACGATAAAATCATATTAATAGATTTTGATGATGCAAAAGTTGGACCTGCACTATGTGATGTAGCGATTGCATTAACAAATCTATTCATTTCTAGAAAGAATGGTACAGATATAAATGGAATGAACATTTTTCTAGATACCTATTATAAAAACAATATTGAGCAAAGACAAGTTGAAGAACCCATAATTAAAAATATAGCTACAGAATGGCTGAAATATACTTTAAAAAATCCTAAATTAGATAAAAGAACTATTGATGGATTAGAAAATAAATTACTGTGGATAGAAAAAATATTTTAATATTTACTACAATTATTTGATATTTTATGTTATTATAAATATGTAATTTATCAATTTCAAAAAGGAAATAAGAAAATAAGGAACAAGTTTTGTACAGATTATACAATTAAACAAAGATAAGTTACGAGGAGCATATAAAAAGAGGATAATGGAGATACTGAAAATGAGAAAAGAAGAAAATGTAATAAGATATTATGTTTTATGCAATAAATTAAAAAGTGTAATTAGAACAGGCTGGAAGGATTGGCATGTTAACGCTGAAAGGATAGAAAGCGTAGCAGAGCATATATATGGAGTTCAAATGTTGGCTATAGCCATACAGTCGGAATATCAATATAATATAGATTTAAATAAAGTAATAATGATGTTAGCTGTTCACGAATTGGAGGAAATCCTTATTGGAGATTTGACTCAATTTCAAATTTCCAAAGCAGAAAAAATAATAATTGGACATAAAGCTGTTGAAGATGTTTTAGGAGATTTATTATATAAAGATGAAATAAAAAATCTGATTTTAGAATTTGACGAAAGAAAATCTTCAGAGGCATTATTTGCACATTATTGTGATAAATTAGAATGTGATCTGCAAAGTAGAATATATGATGAAAAAGGATATGTTGATTTAAAAAATCAAGAAGGAAATGAAACATATAATGACCCAACAGTACAAAAATATATTAAATCAAATATGTCTTGGTCAGAAATGTGGTTAAAATATGGTCAAGAAAAATATAATTATGATGAGAATTTTAAGAAGATTTCTGACTATGCTTTAACACATAAAATTATTGAATTTCAAAAAAATCAAAAGGATGTGATTTAATGATAGATTTAGAAGAAAACTATAAATTAATTGAAGCATTAGACGAAAAATTAAAACAATTAGGTGATTCACTTTGACATTGCTAGTTTGGAAAATGATTTAAAACAATTAGAATCTCAGACTATAAATGAAAATTTTTGGCTAGACACTAAAAATAGCTCCATTGTTTTAAAGAAGATATCTGTTATAAAGGCAAAGTTAGAAAAATATAATAAAATTAAAGCAGATTTTGAAAATTTAAAAGATTTAAGTGAATTATTAAAAATAGAGCTAGACGAAGAAATGGCAAAAGATTTAATAAAGGCAACTAACAAAATAGAAAAAGAAATAACGAATCTTGAGATTAATACTTTACTTTCTGGAAAATATGACATTAATAATGCAATTATTACACTTCATCCGGGTGCCGGAGGTACAGAATCTCAGGACTGGGTCCAAATGTTGTATAGAATGTATACAAGATGGGCTCAAGATAATGGCTATGCAGTTAAAGAATTAGACTTTTTAGATGGAGACGAGGCAGGTATAAAAAGTGTTACAGCTTTAATATCTGGTGAATATGCATATGGTTATTTAAAAGGAGAAATGGGTGTACATAGATTAGTTAGAATATCTCCTTTTGATAGTGGTGGTAGAAGGCATACTTCATTCGCTTCAGTAGAGGTATTACCTGAAATTACAGATGATATAGAAATAGAAATTAATCCAGATGATTTAAGAATAGATACTTATAGAGCATCTGGAGCGGGCGGACAACATATAAATAAAACTTCATCTGCAGTTAGAATAACACACATTCCAACAAATATAGTAGTAGCATGTCAAACAGAAAGATCACAAATTCAAAACAAAGAAACAGCAATGAAAATGCTAAAATCTAAGCTTTTAACCTTAAAAGAAAAGGAAAATAAAGAAAAAATAGAAGATTTAAAAGGAAACCAAATGGATATAGCATGGGGAAGTCAAATCCGTTCATATGTTTTCTGCCCATACACATTAGTAAAAGACCATAGAACGAACTATGAAGTAGGAAATGTTCAAGCAGTAATGGATGGAGATTTAAATGGATTTATAGATGCATATTTAAGAAAAAGTGATAAACTAGAGTAATGTATAGGTCGGCAATTTTTGCCGACCTAAAATAATTAACGTATTTTAGTACCATAGTAACCAATTAGCAAATTAAATAATATCATATAATATAGAGTCTATTAAGTAAAATTAGACCTATAATATATATATTATCAAAAGGTGCAGGTGAATATGGACACAATAGTATTAAAATTTGGAGGTAGTTCATTAGCAGATAATGAAAAATTAAAGACTGTAGCAAATAAAATTATTGAATTTCACAAAAGAGCAAATAAAATTGTAGTAGTTGTTTCTGCACAAGGCAAAACAACTGATAAACTTATTAAAGAAGCTTATGAGCTTTCTAATATACCTGATGAAAGAGAACTAGATGTTCTTTTGAGTTCTGGCGAACAAATGTCAATGTCAAAATTAGCTATTTTATTAAAACAATTAGGCTGTGATGCTATTTCTTTAACTGGATGGCAGGCTGGAATATATACAGATAGTAAAAGTCAAGAATCTAAAATCTTAAACATAGATACCACAAGAATAAATCAAGAATTAGAAAAGAATAAAATAGTAATCATAGCAGGATTCCAAGGAATTAATGAAAACAAAGATATATCAACCCTAGGAAGGGGTGGCTCCGATACAACAGCAGTAGCAATAGCTGCAGCTATTAAGGCTAGTCATTGCTATATTTTTTCGGATGTAGATGGAGTATATTCAGCAGATCCAAATAAAATACCAGAGACAAAAAAAATACCAGAACTATCTTATTTAGAAATGGTAAATTTATCTGATGAAGGAGCAAAAGTTCTTCATAATAGATGTGTAGAAATAGCAGAAAAGTATAAAGTTTTAATCGAGACAAGGTCAACTTTTAATAGTAATATAGGAACAATAATAAATGAAAAAATTGAAGAAAGTGCGGTGAAAAGCATTGTAAAAAATGATAATTTTGTTTTAGTAAATTTTAAAGGACCATTATATTGTAAGCAGAATATTATGGACATATGTTTAACTTTATTAGAAAATGGGATTGCATTAAATACTATAATTAATAATAGTACAGATAAATTAGATATTAATTTTACAATACACTTAAATAATTTTAATAAGCTACAGCATTTGCTAACAACTGAACTAGACACATTTGAGTCAACTATAACTGATATTTCTAGAATTTCACTTATTGGATATGGAATAAAAAATAATAAAGAAATTTTAGAAAAGACATTAGATATATTTAAATTGTATAATATAAATATGTTATCATTACAAATAGATGAAACTAAATTATCTATCATGACAAAAGAAAGAGCCCCAGAAGAATTACTTAATAAATTACATCAAAAATTAATTGTATAGCATAAAGAGAGACTTAGTCTCTCTTTATATCTCTATTTCTTTACTATTAGATCTGGAATTTAATTGATTGCAAAAATTTGATACATCTCTATTCACAATGTCTTCCCATGGCTTAATTTCATCAAACAATCCTTCTTGTCCAACAAGTCCTCTAATCAATGGTTTATCATCTTCCTTAAATACCATAGCAAGACCCAAGCCTGAGCAATAACCATTTTTATCTTTTGATGGTCTTAATGCAGTAGCTAATATATTAAGAAACTTATGAACTGTCTCACTATCTGCTCCTTGAATACCATCTATAGCAAGAGACATTATAAATTTTACTCTTTCATTTTTATCAGTAATATTACTAAGTCTTTCCAAAAATTCACTCATTGCTAAGTTTTTATTGTTATTTATATCATACAGCATTATATTAGACATTTGTGAGAATTGTGGGAATCGGGCAAGTGCCCTGAAACATATACCTTGAGCAGCTCTAATTGCTCTTAAATCTTGTCCTTTTATTTCCTCTAAAGAAGGATTAATCATGTTAATGTTTTTTAAATTTTTTAAAGATTTATATGCTGGGTTGTTTTCATCATATACATCAGCTACGTCTGGATATAATGGCTGTGGATAATATTTCAAACTTATATTAAATAATCCATTATCTTTATTCTTTTCTACAAGTGCATGTACTATAGAGAAGATACTATAATTTTCCCACTGTTTTTGTGCTCTTTCACCCATATTATATTTTTTAGACATCAATACTTCCTCCTCCTTTACAACCGTTCACATAACCAATATATCATATAAAATAACGAAAAGCAATATTATATGTTCTAAAACAGACAAGTATTGAATATATATTATTTATAAGATTAAAAAGAGTAGGGGATGAGGCTAATGGCAATAGAAGAAAGAAAAACAAGTATAAATGCGAATAACAATATTATTCAAAATATAGTTTTAGAGAACAGGGAAAAATTAAGTATCTCTGGAGTGTTAGATGTGTTAAGTTTTGATGATCAAATAGTAATTTTAGAAACAGAACTGGGGCTTTTAACTATAAAAGGTGAGAATTTAAGAATAAATAAATTAAGCTTAGATACAACAGAAGTTGTAATCAATGGAGAAATATATAATTTAGGCTATACAGAGAACAATTCTGATAAAAAAAGTTCAGGATTACTGAACAAAATATTTAAATAAAAGTAGGAAAGAAAATTATGTCACAAGGTATACATAATCAAATATATAGTCTTTTAATTTTTACGATAACTGGTATTCTAATTGGAATAATTTTTGATATTTTTAGAGTTATTCGAAAAACTTTTAAAACTCCAGATTTTATAACATATATAGAAGATTTAATTTTTTGGATAATAACAGGAATACTATTATTATTTACAATATTAAAATTTAATAATGGAGAAATAAGAAGTTATATTTTTGTTGGATTAGGAGTAGGAATTATTATTTATTTACTAGCAATTAGTAAATTATTTATAAAAGTTAATGTTATCATTATAAGCTTTTTTAAAAAAATAATTTCATTTATATTCAAATATATAGTTAAACTATTTAAAATAACAATCTGTAAGCCTATACACTTTTTTGTAATTAATATTAGAAGACCTATAAGTAAAATAAAAATTTTAACAAAAAAAGGTAAAAAAAGTTGAAATTAAATAAATAATATGTTAAAATAAGTATGTTTAAAGAAGGATTTTACAAAATTATGTAGAAAAAATAAATGTATTAATTTTAAAATATCGAATTCGGAGAGATAAAATACATATGAAAAAGAAAAAAACATATAAAATACTATTTTTATTGATTTTGTTTGGATATATTATATATATTTTCATAAATCAACAACAAATATTAAATGCTTATAAATCAGATGAGAAAAGATATGCTTTGCAAATAGAAGAAGCCAAAACAAAAAATTCAAATTTAATAGCCAAAAAAGAAAATGTAAATTCAAAAGAGTTTATTGAAGAAATTGCTCGTGACAAACTTGATATGTATTTACCTAATGAAAGAGTATACATAGATATTGGAAAGTAATTGAAGAGGCACCAACTTTTATGTGCCTCTGTAGTTTTAAATTCTATTTTTTTAAAATCTTAGTAAAAAATCCATTATATAAATGAAGTAAAATATGTAATATATAAATAAAATTTAGGGGGAAATTTTATGGAAAATCTAGAAAAGTATACCTTAGTTGAATTACGTCAATTAGCGAAGGAAAAAGGCGTTAAGAATGTTTCTAAATTAAAAAAAGAGGAATTAATAGACTTCTTAACTAATGCAACTGAGGAAAGTATAGATAAAACAAATGAAAATTTGATAGAAGATGATGGTATCATAACAACAAATTATTATGAAAAAGAAGAAAAAGCTGAAAATAATTCTTCTAGTGGATATAAGATAACAAATGAAGAAGACGAAATAGTAGAAGGAATTTTAGAAGTCTTACCCGATGGTTATGGTTTTTTAAGAGGTGAAAATTATTTATCAACTCCAAAAGACGTATATATATCGCCTGTTCAAATAAGAAGATTTAAACTTGATAAGGGAGATAAAATAAAGGGAATAGCTCGACTTCCTAAAGAAGGAGAAAAATTTCCAGCGCTTATATATGTTGGAGAGGTTAATGGAGAAGCTCCAGAAAAAGCTTATAGGAGAACAAAATTTGATGATTTAATTCCTATATATCCTAATGAAAGAATAAAGTTAGAGACAAGCTCAAACGAATATTCTATGAGAATAATAGATTTGATGTGCCCAATTGGCAAAGGGCAAAGAGGAATGATAGTTGCACCACCAAAAGTTGGAAAAACAACACTATTAAAGAAAATAGCAAATAGTATATCAATAAATAATCCAGAAATAGAATTAATAGTTTTATTAATAGATGAACGTCCAGAAGAAGTAACAGACATGAGAAGATCTATAAAGGGAGATGTAATATATTCAACCTTTGACGAATTGCCAGAACACCACGTAAAGGTTGCGGAAATGGTACTAGAAAGAGCTAAAAGGCTTACAGAGCAAAAAAAGGATGTTGTTATATTATTAGATAGCATCACAAGACTTGCAAGAGCATATAACTTAGTAGTTCCTTCTTCAGGTAAAACATTGTCTGGTGGTTTTGATCCAAGTGCATTACATAAACCCAAAAAATTCTTTGGTGCAGCTAGAAATATAGAAAATGGGGGAAGCTTAACAATTCTTGCTACAGCATTAATAGAAACAGGTAGTAGGATGGATGATGTTATATTTGAAGAATTTAAAGGTACTGGTAATATGGAGGTTCACTTAGACAGAAAATTATCAGAAAAACGAATTTTCCCAGCAATAGATATTAATAAATCTGGAACAAGAAGAGAAGAATTGTTATTATCTAAAAAAGAATTAGAAACTGTATTTGCATTAAGAAAAGCTTTATCAACAATGGCAGTAACAGAAGTAACAGAACAATTAATAGATCAAATGACAGCAACTAAAAATAATGAGGAATTTTTAGAAAGAATAAGTTATTTTTTTAAGGATTAAAGTATATGCATTATAATTAAACATAAAAAAACAAATATTATTTATTTAATAATATTTGTTTTTTTAGTAGTTTTTAAAAGGTAGTAGAGAGAAGCTAGGCATGTATAAGTATAAAAAAAGCAATATATAACATTGCGCAAAATCAAAGTTTTGCGCAAAAAGGAAGTAGGACAAAATATATATCCTTTAAAAACAACCTCTATCTCGCTATTTCTAGCACTTTCACGTATTTACAATTATATTCTTATTAATGAACTTTATTACTTTTTTATTTAAATCGCTTAAAACGAATTCTGATGCGTCGTAATTTTAACTGATTTTATAATCTTTATACAAATTTTAATTTTACAAAATTTTTAATTACATTTAATATTATTATTTATAAATTTTTTTAAAAAATCTCTAAAACCCTCATATATCAATATTTATCCAATTCTTGAGACAACATACTATATGCCTCTTTTTTTAAAACGGCTTAAAATCGATTCTCGTGCGTCGTTTTTTTGGCACCTTTTAGA
>OLRZ01000188.1_pt1 | contig 54712 bp, 49 predicted proteins | sample 1671931 | NCBI WGS metagenome assembly OLRZ01 (sample SAMEA3136627, study PRJEB25190) | human gut metagenome | reverse complement strand
GGCAGGAACAGGGAGAATTACGAACGGCAGTGAGTAAGGCGACCTTGTTCCAACCGGAGTGGCCCTGCGCAGCAGGGAGAGCTGGCGAGACTGAGGGAGTTAAAAGGAACCAACCTGCACCCAATCCTCCACCGATTGAAGTATATAATATATAATATTGCGGCGTAAATGTAAACTTTATATTGACATCGACATATTGACTATGTATAATCTGTATAATTAGTTGTCGGATAAGATGTCAAACGTTCATCTTATTGTCGGACAACTTATAAATTTTTTATTATACAATATCGGAGGTATCAGGCATGGAATCCACGTCGAAGCTGAGCAAAAAATACGGTCTATTTACGGCTATCTGCATGGTAGTAGGCATCGTTATAGGCTCGGGCGTATTCTTTAAGGCGCAGACCATATTGCAAAAGACCGACGGCGACCTTCCACTGGGCATACTGGCGTGGATAATCGGCGGCGTTATAATGCTGGTGTGCATACTGGCGTTCGCCATGATGGCGCAGAAATACATTAAGGTGAACGGCATAGTTGACTATGCCGAGGCCACGGTAGGCGGCAAGTACGGCTACTATGTGGGCTGGTTCATGAGCACCATTTATTACCCCACTCTCACCAGCGTTCTCAGCTGGCTCAGCGCGCGCTATACCCTCGTTTTCATCACGTCCTGCTGGCCCGATTTCCCGCTCATAATCCCCGCGGCCGAAGGCGGCTGCGTGATAGGGCCGGAGTGCATTGCGCTGATGATGTTCTATATGTGCTGCGCGTACTTCGTGAACGCAATCTCCCCCAAGCTTGCCGGCAAGATTCAGACTTCCACCACCGTGATAAAGCTTATACCTCTCGGGCTCATGGCTGTTGTTGGCATAATAGTCGGCCTTGTCAGCCCCACGCACATGCTGGTGAACAACTTTGCCGCGGCAAAGGATCTTCTCCCCGGCGATGCAAGCACAAGCTCCCTGCTGCTCAGCGCCGTTTGCGCAACGGCCTTTGCATACGAAGGCTGGATAATTGCAACCAGCATAAATTCCGAACTGAAGGACGCCAAGCGCAACCTGCCTAAGGCGCTCGTAATCGGCGGCATAATCATAATTTCAGTATACATTGCGTACTACGTGGGCGTTGCTGGCGGCGCAACGGTAGAAACCCTTATGGCGGACGGCGCAACCACCGCCTTCACCAACATATTCGGCAACGTGCTTGGCAACATACTTAACCTGTTCATAGCCATTTCCTGCATAGGCACCATGAACGGCCTTATGCTGGGCTGCACGCGCGGCATGTACGCGCTGGCTGTGCGCGGCGAAGGCCCCCGTCCGGAGGTGTTTGCCCAGGTTGACCCCGAAACCAACATGCCTAACAACGCTTCCATATTCGCGCTGCTTATTACCGGCTTCTGGGGTATGTATTTCTATCTTGCCTGCCTTGCGGGAACGTGGAGCGGCCCCTTCGTGTTCGATTCCTCGGAGCTGCCCATAATCACCATATATCTTCTCTATATCCCCATTTTCATAGCATGGATGAAGAAGGAGAAGGACGAAAAGGCATTCCGTCGCTTCGTACTGCCCGCGCTTGGCATAATATGCAGCCTGTTCATGGTGTATGCCTGCATAGTAGGCCACGGCATGGAGAACGTGTGGTATTTGATAGTATTCGCGGCATTCATGTTCGCAGGCTGGCTGCTGAACCGCAAGAATAAGAAAAACAAACTCAACTGATAACCAATCGCTTTGCCATTAGCGAAACAAAAAGCCCCGGCGGGAATCCCTGCCGGGGTAGTTTTTTACTCTCTGTTTACGAACACATCGTCAAGCTCAAGCGGGTCAACATAGCCGCAGCCGGGGTCGAAGGTCTCCTGCAATTCGTGGCTGACAACGGTATAGGCGTTGCCGTCGGGATAGATGAATTTCACCGTGTACCCGCCGCCGTCAGACGGGTCGCATTCGTATTTGTATATATCCTTGCCGTCCGTTATGGTTTGCTCCGCCTTGTCCACAGTGTACGTAACGCCCTTTGAATAAACGGTGTATACCTGACTGGCTTTGCACCCCGCAAAAAGCAATATCGCCGCGAATATAAGGGCGAATATTGCCGTTGTCCGTTTCATGGTGGATTTACCTCCTTAAGCTATCAGCATTATAACGCCTATCACTACGGCAATACCGCCGCCTATGCGGCTGAGGGTTATTGCCGCGTCGCTCGGCTCGGCGTCCTTAAAGCGCCAGCCGTAGCTTAGATACCAGCTCGCCTTGGGCGCGGCAAGATTGAATATGCCAACGCCGCAAAGCAGCAGCGCCACAAACGGATGATTGCTGCCGGAGGAAGCTGCTCTTTTCGTCTCGCGCGGGGAGGCGAGCGCATAGCACAGGGAAAGCGGGTCGGTATAGCCGCTGTTGTAATCATAGTCCGCGCTTACCGATCCCGCGCTCACGCCGCCGGCCCCGCTGCTGTTAGCAGACTGTATGCCCGCGCTGTATATGTTCCCGTCGGGATAGGTGAAGCTCACGCTGCTGCCTGATGCGGCGTATTCGTAGCCGTAGGTGTACGTTCCGTCCGATATTGTGCGGCTTTGGGTATCTATGGTATACGGCGTGCCGTATGAATAAACCGTATATACCGTGGGCAAGGGTTCTTTTTTGCATCCCGCAAGCAGCATTGCCGCCGCAAGTATCAGGGCGAATATTGCCGTTGTTCTTTTCACGTCAATGTCCTCCTTATTCTTTTTGCGCCTTCATCGCCGCCTGCACGGTGTGCATCAGCAGCACGGCGGTTGTAAGCGCGCCCACGCCGCCCGGCACGGGGGTATATGCCGCGGCCTTTTGGCAGGCCTCGGCGGCAATGTCGCCGCAAATCTTGCCGTTCACGGTGTTTATGCCAACGTCTATCAGTATGCTCCGCTCCGTAACCATGTCCGCCGAAATCATGGCGGGCGAGCCCGCGCTTGCTATCACAATGTCCGCATTCAGTGTGTGCGCGGCAAGGCTGCGCGTTGCGGTATGGCAAACGGTGACCGTTGCGTTTTTGCCGAGCAGCAGCAGCCCAAGCGGCTTGCCCACAACATTGCTGCGGCCTATTATGCATACGTTTTTGCCGCCGATGGCTATTTTATAATGCTCAATAAGCCTTATCACGGCCTCCGCCGTGCATGGGGCGAAGCAGTCCCGCCCGCCCATAAGCAGCCCCGCGCTGAGCGGGTTTGCGCCGTCCGCGTCCTTTTCAGCCGGTATCAGCGTGCGCAGCCTGTCCGCGTCAAGGTGCTTAGGCAGGGGCATAAATAGCAATATGCCGTGCACGGAATCGTCCGCGGCAAGCTTCGCTATGGCTTCCTCGGCTTCTTCCTGCGTGCTGTCCGCGCTCAGGCAAATGCTTTCCACCTTTGCGCCCGCCGCGTCAAAGCGCTTCCTTATGCCGCGCTCGTATGCCGCGTCCGCCGCGTCGTCGCCTATGCGCACAACGCCAAGGCACGGCACTATGCCGCGCTCGATAAGCTCGGCTGTCTGCCGCATTGCATCTGTGCATATCGCATTTGCCGCTTCCGCCCCGCGAAGCTCCCTCATTAGTTATTCCTCCGTTTGTTTCAATATGGCCGCATATATATCGCCGCCCATGCTTTCGCATTCGGCAAGCACATGTTGGCCTTTTTCGCGTATCTCACGCGCCTTTTCCGCGTCCGCAATGCCGCCAAGGTTAATAAGTATGTTCAGCCATGCGCCGCGTGCGCAGCTTACCAGGTTCAGCGCCGCAACGCCTATATCGCTTGCGCAGTTGGTGTTGCTTTTGCCTATAAGCATCTTCGCAAGCTCCAGCCCGTCGTGCGCACGGTGCAGCGTATCGAGCGGAACCATTGTCGCGCCGAGCGTAGCTTCCGCAATGGCGGCCTTGCGCGCGGCCTTATCCTCGTCCGTGTCCTTCGGCAGCTTGAACGCGGCGGAAACGCGGTTGAACGCCTCCGTATCCTCGTCTATCAGCGCGCACATGCGCTCCGACAGCGTCCGTGCCTGCTCGTAAACGTCGCGGCACAGCTCCTGATGCTCCTCGTATTTCTTTTTGCCGAGCGTCAGCGCCGCAACCATTGCGCACAGCCCCGCTCCCTGCGCGCCGCAAAGGGCGCTTGCGCTGCCGCCGCCGGGCGCGGGCGCGTCGCTTGCAAGCAGGTCTATATAATCGTTAATCTTCATTTCGCTAAGCATAAATGTTCTCTCCTTCGGCACAAGGCCTTACCAGATTATTATATATTATTTTTGACTATCGCGCCATTCTTAATTACCGTGCCCGCAAGATTGCTGCCCATGCGGTAGCACAGCATCTCCATATCCTCTGCGTTCCATATCACCATGTCCGCCTGCTTGCCCGGCTCTATTGTGCCGATGCTCTGAGCGCGGTTCACGGCGCACGCGGCGTTTATCGTAACGGCGGACAGTATCTCCTCCGGCGTCATGCGGTATTTAAGATACGCCATCGTCATGCAAAGCCCCATGTTCAGCGAAGGGCAGCTGCCGGGGTTGAAGTCCGTAGCAACCGCAACGGGGATGCCGCGGGCAATCATATCCCGTGCGCGTGCAAAGGATTTGTTCAGATAAAGCGATGTGCAGGGCAAAAGCGCCGCTATGACTCCGCCGCGGGCTAAGGCCTCCATGCCGCGCTCACCCGTGGCAATAAGATGCTCCGCGCTCACCGCGCCAAGCTCGCCCGCAAGCTGACTGCCGCCAAGCTCGTCTATCTCGTCCGCGTGTATCTTCAGCCCAAAGCCCATCTCCCGCGCGGCGGTGAGCAGCCTTCGGCTTTCTTCCACGCCGAACACACCCGTTTCAAGGAACACGTCGCAGAATTCCGCCAGGCTTTGGCGTTTTATTTCGGGCAGCATATCGCTTATTATAAAGTCTATATATTCGCCGCTCCTGAGCGCGTATTCTTCGGGTATGGCGTGCGCGCCAAGATATGTTGCCACAGTGTCCATCGGATGGACTTCATTCAGCCTTTTTATAACCCTAAGCTGCTTCAGCTCCGTTTCCTTATCCAGCCCATAGCCGCTTTTCAGCTCAGCGGTCGTAACGCCCTGCGCAAGCATTTCGTCAAGGAAGGCGCGGCTCTTTTCAAAAAGCTCCTCCTCGCTTGCCTTTCGCGTTGCGCGCACGGTGGAAAGTATGCCGCCGCCCGCGCGCAGTATGTCAAGATAGCCTGCGCCTTTAAGCTTTAACGGAATTTCGTTTTGCCGCCAGCCGCCGAACACAAGGTGCGTATGCGCGTCTATAAGTCCGGGCGTAACAAGGCGGCCCTGCGCGTCTATTGCGGCGGTATCCGCGCCCACCTCGGGCAGGGCGCCGTTTTCGTACACGGCCTTTATAACGCCGCCCTCGCAAAGCACGGCGGCATTATGATATTTCCTGTTTTCGCCCTGGGCAGCCCCCGCGTGGGGGAAGCTGCCCAAAGGGGTTTGCAGCGTGCCTATGTTATAAATAAGTGCAGGCATGGTTGCTCCTTTTTTACTGAATGTAGTTTTCAAGCACCTGCTTATCCGCATTGAAGTTTTCTATTTGCAGATAATATTCCGCGCAGTCCACCAGCGCGCGCATGGGCGTAAGGCCGATTATCTCCGTGCCTATAACATGCACGCCGTAGCGCGCCGCCTCAAAGCGCACGAACTCAAGCACGCGGTAAAGCGGGGTGCGGGTAAAGTCGGTCATGTTTATTGAAACCTGGGCAATGTTCCTGTCCTCAAGCATTATGCCCAGCGCCTTTACGCAGTCCAGCCCGCCGGAGGAGCGACGGATTATCTTTGCAATTTTGCTTGCAACGGATACGTCGCTTGTTGAAAGGTTTATATTGAACGCAACAAGCGGCATGCGGCAGCCAACGGCCACAACGCCCGCCGTGGGGTGAATGCGCCTGCCGCCGAAGTCCGGCGCCCATTCGTCCTGCTGCACCTTTTCCGCCATGCCCTCAAACTGGCCCTTGCGTATTGCGGCAAGGTTGGTGCGGTTGGGTGCGGAGGCGCTGTCCTCATAAAGGAAAACGGGAATGTCCGCCTCAATGCAAACGCGCTCGCCCAGCTTTTTGGAAAGCTCAACGGTTTCTTCCTTTGTGATGCCGCGAATGGGGATAAGCGGTATAACGTCCACCGCGCCCATGCGGGGATGCTCGCCCGTGTGCTTTGTAAGGTCAATAAGCTCCGCCGCTTTTTTGGCAAGCTTCACCGCCGCGTCAACAACGGCCGCCGGTTCGCCCATGAAGGTTATAACGGAGCGGTTGTGGCTTTCGTCGCTTGAATAATCAAGCAGCATTACGTTTGGCGTGGAGCGAACCTCGTTCACCACGGCCTCTATAACGTCCTTCCTTCTGCCTTCGCTTATATTGGGTACGCATTCAACTATTCTTTCCATTGTTTTGCTGTCCTTTCGGGTTTATTTGTTCATTTTATCGGCAACGGCCTTTTCAATTATGCCGTCGTTAACAATATAGGGTATTGTTATATGGCCTTCGTTCGCGCGGCGGGCATTGTAATCCATTGCCGTTTCCATGCCGTGGGCATTGCGCGCCCAGCTGCGCCTTGCAACGCCGCCCATAACGTCCCAGCTCATGGCGGAGCGGATTATGCCATCCACCCTTTCGCTGCCGTCCAGCACCAGTCCGAAGCCGCCGTTTATGGCCTTGCCTATGCCCACGCCGCCGCCGTTATGCAGCGCGCAAAGGCTCATGCCGCGCGCGGCGTTGCCCGCAAAGCACTGCACCGCCATGTCCGCCATAACGTTTGAACCGTCCTTAATATTGCTGGTTTCGCGGAAGGGGGAATCGGTGCCGGAAACGTCGTGATGGTCGCGCCCGAGCATTACGGGGCCTATTTCGCCGTTTCTCACCATTTCGTTGAATTTAAGCGCAATGCGCATCCTGCCAAGCTCATCCTGATAGAGTATCCTTGCCTGCGTGCCCACAACAAGCCTGTTCTTCTTCGCATCGCGTATCCAAATATAGTTGTCCCTATCCTGGAAACGGCGGTTGGGGTCAATGCAGCTCATCGCGGCGGCGTCGGTTTTGTCAAGGTCGCTCGCCTTGCCGGAAAGGCAAACCCAGCGGAAGGGCCCGTAGCCGTAATCGAACAGCTCCGGCCCCATTATATCCTCAACGTAGGAGGGGAATATGAAGCCGTCCTTTTCGTCGTAGCCGTTTTTGGATATTTCCTTAACGCCGCTGTCGTACACGGCCTTCATAAAGCTGTTGCCGTAATCGAAGAAATACGTTCCGCGCGCGCACAGCGCCTGTATCGCGTGGAAATGGCGGTGCAGCGATTCATCAACCAGCTTTATAAACCTGTCCCTGTCCGTATGCAGCATTTCCGTGCGCTGCTCAAACGTAAGCGCAACGGGGCAGTAGCCGCCCTCGTATGCGTTGTGGCAGGAGGTTTGGTCGCTCAAAAGGTCAATGTGTATATTGTTCTTTACGGCGTATTCAAGCAAATCCACTATGTTGCCGTGGTATGCTATGGAAAGCCCCTGCTGCGCCTCAAGCGCGGCCTTGGCCCATGCGAACACCTCGTCAAGCTCTCCGCTTACCTTATCCACCCAGCCCTGGTCAAGCCTTGTCGTTATGCGGCTGTAATCAACCTCCGCAAATACGCCCACGGCGTTTGCAATGTTCGCCGCCTTTGGCTGCGCGCCGCTCATGCCGCCAAGGCCGCTGGATACGAACATATGCCCGTGCAGATCGTCCGTTTCCGCAATGCCCAAAAATTTGCGCCCCGCGCCGAGTATGGTATTGAACGTGCCGTGAACTATGCCCTGCGGGCCTATGTACATCCAGCCGCCGGCGGTCATCTGCCCGTAATTGGCAACGCCCATTTCCTCGGCAATCTCCCAATCGTGCGCGTTATCGAACATGCCCACCATGAGCGCGTTTGTTATTATTACGCGCGGCGCCTCCGGGCGGGAGGGGAACAGCCCCAGCGGATGGCCGGATTCCACAACAAGCGTTTGGTTTTCGGTAAGCTGCTCAAGGTATTTCTTTATAAGCCTATACTGGAGCCAATTCTGGCAAACGCTGCCCGTTTCGCCGTATGTTACAAGCTCATAGGGATAAAGGGCTATTTCAAAATCAAGGTTATTGTCCATCATCACCTGGAACGCCCTGCCCTCTATGCAGTTGCCCCTGTATTCGTCTATGGGCTTGCCGTAAATGCGTCCCTCCGGGCGGAAGCGGTATGCGTAAATGCGCCCGCGCGTAACAAGCTCCTCCATAAATTCGGGCGCAAGCTCCGCGTGCAGCTCCTCCGGAACGTATCTCAGCGCGTTCCTCAGCGCGGTTTCGGCCTGCGCCTTTGTAAGGCGGAAGCCCCTATCCGGCGCACGGCGTATGCCTTCAACAAATTTCGGGTATTCCGGCAGGGCATTGTCCAGCCTTATGGTCATTGCGTTCTTTATTGCTGTGTTGTCCATTTTGCTTCCTCCTGTTTATTATCAGTTAAGTTCGCCGCATACGCTTTGGGCGGCGCGCACAATGTCGCCCCCGCGCACCAGCTTTTCAACCGCGTTAAGCCGCGGATACATCACAACGTCGTCCTCTATCGGCTCCACAACCCTGCGCATTTCGTCCCAAACGGCCTTCGTTGCGGGCGCAAGCTTTGCTTCGCCCCTTAGGTGCAGCGCCTGGAACGCGGCAAACAGCTCAATGGCTATAACCTTTTCGGCATTGTCCAGTATCATGCCCGCCTTGCGCGCGGCGGTGGTTCCCATGCTTACATGGTCCTCCTGATTGGCGCTTGAGGGTATTGAATCAACGCTTGCGGGATGCGCATAAACCTTGTTTTCGCTAACCATGCTTGCGGCCGAATACTGCGCAATCATAAAGCCGGAATTGAGGCCGCCGTTTTGGGTAAGGAATGCGGGCAGGCCGTTTGAAAGCTGCGGGTTGACCATGCGCTCAAGCCTTCTTTCCGATACGTTTGCGTATTCGCTCAGCGCAATGCCGAGAAAATCGAATGCAAGCGCCATGGGCTGGCCGTGGAAATTGCCGCCGGATATGGCGTCGTCATCATCGGGGAATATTATCGGGTTATCCGTAACGGCGTTTATTTCCCGGGAAACTGCCGCGCGGACGTATTCTATCGCGTCGCGGCTTGCGCCGTGTATCTGCGGCACGCAGCGAACGGAGTATGCGTCTTGAACCTTGCCCTGCTGCACGGCGGCGCAAAGGCCGCTGCCCTCTGTCAGCTTTCTTATGTTCGCGGCGCAGTCCATCTGCCCCTTATGCCCGCGCAGCTCATGCACCTTCGCATCAAACGCCTTGGTTATGCCAAGCTGTGCCTCCGCGGTCATTGCGGCGGCAATATCGGCGGTTTTTGCAAGCAGCATCGCGCCGTAAAGCGTATGCAGTCCCGCGCTTGTCATAACCTGCGTGCCGTTTATCAGCGCAAGCCCTTCCTTTGCGGCAAGCTCCACCGTGGGTATGCCCGCCCGCGCCATGGCGTCCGCGCCGCTCATGCGCTCACCGTTATACACGGCCTCGCCCTCGCCTATCATAACCAGCACCATGTGCGCAAGGGGCGCAAGGTCTCCGCTCGCGCCAAGGCTGCCCTTTTGCGGTATTATGGGATGCACGCGCGCGTTGAGCATTGCTATAAGCGTTTCAACCGTGCTTCTGCGTATGCCCGAATTGCCGCGGCAGAGCGCGTTGCATCTTAAAAGCATTATTCCGCGCGTAATATCTTCGGCAAACGGTTCGCCCATGCCGCATGCGTGGGACACTATAAGGTTCCTTTGCAGCGTTGCCGTATCGTGGATGGAGATATACTTATCCTGAAATTTGCCAAAGCCCGTAGTAAGGCCGTATATCGCCGCGCCGCTCGTCACCTTTTCTTCAACGTAGGCGCGGGCCTTATCCATAGGCGCCTTGGCCTCCTCCGCTATTTTTACTTTCTCGTAACCCCGCGTGACCCTTATAACCTGCTCTATGGTAAGGTCGCGCCCGTTCAGGCTTATCATAATAAAAACACCCCTTTCAAATATCTATGTTCCGGTTGAAATGCTGCGTACAAATTGGTATATTATAATTATAGGATATAGGCACAGATATAGCAATTTATGCGGCGAATAATGTACCAATACGGTTTGCACAGCACTCCGCAGCATGGATTGGTACTGCGCCGCGCGGCGGATAGTGTACCACTTTGGGAGGGAACATGATAACGATAGACTTTTCGCAGAAAACGCCAATATATAAGCAGCTTGTGGAGCAGCTAACGCGCATGATAAAAAGCGGGGAGCTGAAGCCCGGGGACAGGCTGCCCACGGAGCGGGACTTGGCGGAAACGCTGTGCATAGCGCGCGGCACGGTGAAAAAGGCTTATAAGGAGCTGAGCGACAACAACATAATAGAAGTGATACACGGCAGCGGCAGCTATGTTTATAACGAGCGCGAAACAATAGACCTTGATGCGCGAAGGAAGGCCGCGGAGCTGATGGAGCAAACATACGACCGCATGGCGGCGATGGGCCTGAGCCATAAGGAAATTGGCACGCTGCTGCATATTGCCCTTGCCAAAAAAGCGCCGCCCGAAAGCTACGCCCGCATAGCGGTAATAGACTGCAATCCGGAATCGCTTTCCGTATTCAAGCGGCAGCTAAGCTATATTCCGGGCATAGTGGTATCCTCCTTCTTTGTGGACACCATAATTATGGACGACGACGCGGACGAGCTTATGAATGATTATGACTTGGTGCTCACTACCGTTACCCATTACGATACCGTTGCAAAAAGCCTTACGCGCAACCGCGAAAAGCTGATGGCGGCGGACGTATCGTTAAGCCGCAAAACGGTTGTGAGCCTTTGCGCCCTGCCGCACGATTGCACCATAGGCATACTGTGCCAAAGCAACAAATTTGCCAACCTTATTGCCGAGCAGGTGGAGATATTCACCTCCCACCGCAAGGCCCCGCCCGTGTGCTTCGATACCGATCCAAAGGCCATGCGCCGCTTCATGCGCCGCTTCCGCGCCGTTATAGCCGCGCCGGACAGCCCGCTTTTCGACGCCAATCAAACGGGCAGCCTGCTTGACGAATACACGGCTGCCCAAAATCAGGTGATAGTATTTGATTATCTCATAGACCGCGGCTCCCTGCTGCACATAGAGGAGCAGATAGACCGCATAATAGGGGATAAGGCAAGGTAAGGGGGGCATAACTCGTGCCACTTGGCAGCTTTGAGTCGCTCCCCTTTCGTCACGGCTGCGCCGCGACACTTTCCCCATTTCATGGGGACAGCTTTTGGTTGGTGTTACCACCAGTCTGCCCTGAAAGGGGATTCGAGCCGAGCGCGCCCGGTGGGCGATGCAGCGAGGGGAGAATCGGGCGGAATAGGGAGTATTGCAAGCGGCAGCGTAGCAAGACGACCATATTCCAACCAGCGTTCGTGGCTGCGAATGTAATGAGCAGCCGAAAGGGGAACGGTTTGGAGATGCTAACTGCCGCGAGTTATTCCCCCCTCAGCTTCGCTTACGCTCAGCAGCTCCCCCGCACGCGGTGGCGCCTTTTGGTGCGCTTTACAAACTTATACATAAACAACAACGGGGACGCATCGCGTCCCCTTATCTTCACAATCTCTTATGCTCACCCGCCGCAAGGCGGATCTCACATTGTGCAAGCAATATTTCACTGCGCATTAGCGCAATTTCACCCGTTCGCAAGAACGGATTTCACCGCGGGCGTAAGCCCGCTTACCTCACCCTTCTTGCCTGGACAACGAAGCGGGAGCCGTCGTCCTCCTCGGTGCAGGTGGTAAGGGTGAGCACCTGGTCGGCCTGGCCTATGGATATGGCGTCCGATACGTTGGAGCTGGGCGCTGTGCGGGCATAGGCCGCCATGTCCGCCATGTAGCTTTCAAAGGCGGCGTTGTCGGCAAAGCGCGTTTCGACATAGTTTATCATGTGCCCGTCAACAAGCGGTATCACCGCCGCAAGGTATATTTCCCACATGGTGTCCGTCCCGTCCCAGTTGAAGGAAATTATGCGATTCTCGGAAAAGAAGCTTTTCTGCTTGAAATTTAGCAGGCCGTGGAACATGGTGCCGTTCTTCATGTCGTGCCCGTAAAGTATTATGTGCTTCTGCTGGCCGCGGTCGGCATTGCGGAAGTCCATGAATATTGCGCCGTGCTTGCTCTCCTCTTTAAGTATGTTGTGGTTAAGGTAAAATTCGTTGTCGTCCGTGCGCACAACGGGGTAATCTATGCTGGTGCCGGGTATGCTTATCCAGCCGATAACGTCGCGGTTCTGCTGCCGCGCTTCGTCGTATGTCAAAATGGGCAGCACATCCCCCGGCTCCGCCACGCCGTCCAGCGAAGAATAGTCCACATTTGAATTGATGGTATTGTCCGCCGCACCGGGCGCGGGAGTGCGCTCCGGCCTTACCGGGGCGTCGTTGCTGGGCAAAGTGACCGTAACAACGGGCAGCGCATCGGTATGCGCGGGCGGAAGAACGTTTCCCGTGAGCGAGCAGCCGCCAAGCAGCAGCACCGCCGCAAGCGCCATACCCGCCGCCGTAATTTTATTCCGCATAGAAAAGTTCCTCCCTGCACGTGTGTAATGCCTTAATTATAGCCTAACACGGCCTTCCAAACAAGCTTCTTGGCGCCCAAAAGGCGAATATGGCGCACCTTTCGCGCAATTTTTATAATTTGTTCAAAAATTGCTGATGCACGCTTGGCCGTATTGTGGTAGAATACTATTATTATTGGGATACGGTTAGTTTTCCCGCCGGAGGGAGTTAATTATATGGGCCTGTTTGAGTTTAACGACGTAGGCATAGACCTTGGCACGGCGAGCATTTTGGTATACGTTCGCGGCAAGGGCATTGTGTTGAGGGAGCCGAGCGTGGTCGCCGTGGAAAAAATCACGGGACGCATACTGGCAATAGGTGAAGAGGCGCGCAGGATGCTTGGCCGCACGCCGGGCAACATAACCGCAATACGCCCGCTGAGGGACGGCGTTATATCCAATTACGACATTACCGAAAGGCTGCTGCACCACTTCCTTAAAAAGGTGGTCGGTACGCATGTGTTCTTCAAGCCGCGCGTTGTTGTCTGCGTACCGAGCGGCGTTACCGAGGTTGAAAAGCGCAGCGTTATAGACGCCACCGAGGAAGCCGGCGCGCGCCATACATATCTGATAGAGGAACCCATCGCCGCGGCAATAGGCGCGGGCATAGACATTGCGGAGCCGCGCGGCAACATGGTGCTGGACATAGGCGGCGGCACGAGCGACATAGCCCTAATATCCTTAGGCGGCGCGGTGCTGTCCACCTCAATAAAGATAGCGGGCGATAAGTTTGACGAGGCCATTGTGCGCTACATGCGCAAAAAGCACAACCTGCTGATAGGCGAGCGCACGGCGGAAGAAATGAAGATACGCATAGGCTCGGCCTATCCGCGCAAGGAGCAGCTTTTCATAGACGTTAAGGGCCGTAACCTTATATCCGGCCTGCCGCAGACGATAGTGGTCAGCAGCAACGAAATGATAGACGCGCTCGAGGAGCCGCTCCAGGCCATACTTGAAAGCGTAAGGAGCATGTTTGAGCGCACCCCGCCCGAGCTTGCCAGCGACGTTGCGGAAAACGGCATATGCATAACCGGCGGCGGCGCGCTGCTTTACGGCATAGACAAGTTCATTGCCGAGCACACCAAGGTGCCCTGCTACATTGCCGAAGATCCCATCTCCTGCGTGGCAATAGGCACGGGCAAGGTGCTGGAAAGCATAGACGACTTTACCCGCGGCGCGGTATACGATTACCGCCGCGGCGAATACTATCTGGACAGCTGATAAAAATACGCATATATCCTCCCCGACAGATGTCGGGGAGGTTTTTGTATCGTTTGATTTTCATGACTTTATATAGAATTTGTCTAACCGGTTTAAGGGCGCACTCCTATATACCTTTCGGTGTACCGTGCGGGCGTCCCTTGCCTCTCCCCTTGGGAGAGGTGGCCGAGCGCAGCGAGTGCCCGAAGGGGAGAAGTACCCGGGAAAACATCTTGCCTCTCCCCTTGGGAGAGGTGGCCGAGCGCAGCGAGGACGGAGAGGGTAACCAATGACCATACCCAAAGACAACACCCAATTAGAAAATGCCCGGCGGCTTCGCAGGGAGATGACGCCCCACGAACGTAAGCTCCAAAGCCCTCTCAGTCACCTGCGGTGACAGCTCTCCCAAAGGGAGAACCAAGGGGCTGCACCCCTTTACATAGTATGTTGGCATGAGAAATGGAGCGCATCTGTATTGATACGCTCCATTGACTGTTTTATGAACACCCATCTAAGGCTCCTCCGCTTTTTCGTACCGCGCAAAAATCCGTGCGGCGAAGCCGCGCTTCATGGAGCGAAGCTATGCTTCATTTTTCATGCACCGTAAGGTGCGCTTAATTTGAAAAAAGCACTTCGAATGAAGTGCTTTTTTCATGGCGCGCCCAGCAGGATTTGGTTTTCGGCATCGGTATGTTCGCTTCTTGCGCTCCGCGCGGCGTAGCTCACCCCTGCGCCTCAAACCGGGGCGGGTAAACGCTTCGCGTTTACTTTATCCGCCCTTCAAATCCTGCTATACAAGCAAACAAAAAGAACCACCAATGGTGGCTCTTTTTGCTTGGCGCGCCCAGCAGGATTTGAACCTGCGACCTACCGGTTCGTAGCCGGGCACTCTATCCGCTGAGCTATGGGCGCATCCGTATTAAGTTCAGTGCGTTCTTCAACGTACCTGCTTATTATACTCATTTGATACGGCATTGTCAAGGGTTTCAGAGATATATTTTAGCAAATTGATTCTGCCCCGCCGTTCGAACCGATATCCCGCTCATGCACCGATGAGCTTTTGGTCAAATGCAAACAAAGCTTCGTTAATTTCATAGATATTATAATTTCCGTGATTTATAAAATACTCAACAATGATATCGAACTTATTCGAGCGTGACAGGGCGAATCCCGCTTTCATGAGCATTTCGCGCACCTCCGCAATCGGAAGTTCAAGCGCAAGCGCAAACGCAACTGCTGTTGTTTTTGAGGGTTTATAAAGCCTGTCCGAACGAATTTTTGAAAATAGCTTCCTGTCCACATTTGCCTTCTTGTAACATTCGGCATCGGTCATTCCCGACTCATCGATTTTCCGAAGGAGCATTTCCGAAAAACTCTCATCGATTTTCTTCAATGCCTCTTCAAGGGAAATTGCGGGCGCATAATCAAACATCGGCGGAAACATTGCCGACTTTTCTTCCGCCGCTTCATCGGGCGCCGACTCTGCATCAGCCGACGCAAAACGCTCCGCGCCGTGCAAAGAGGCTTTGGACTTAAGTCGGGGCAGTCTTCGCCTTGTTTTTCCGCCGCGCACGAACCGCGCTTCATCCTCGTATGCAAACCGTCCCGGGGCGGCACCCGTCGGCGCACATGCCGAAAGCTCCTCTGTGTCGGTTGTATCGGTCAGGAAGCTGTCATTTATGTATTTCGAAATATCTCTTCGCAGGCCGTCTTCAAGCGGGAATTCCGAGCGGTTGTAAATCACAAGACATACGAGCATCTCATTTTCGGCAAGGAAATCCCGAATTGCATCAACGGCAATTCGCAGCGCGATTTGTTTCGGGCAGCCGAAAATTCCGGAAGAAATGAGCGGAAAAGCTATCGATTCACATCCGCGTTCCCTTGCTGCTTCAAGAGCATTCAAATAACATGAGCGCAGCAATGCCGGTTCGCCCTCTTTTCCGCCGAACCAGCGCGGACCCACGGCATGAATCACATATTTGCAGGGAAGATCATATCCCGCCGTGACCTTAACTTTGCCCGTTTCGCAGCCGCCGAGCGTTCTGCATTCCGCAAGAAGGCCCTTTCCCGCCGCACGATGAATGCAGCCGTCCACCCCGCCCCCGCCGAGCAGCGAGTTGTTTGCGGCATTCACTATTGCGTCAACTCTCATTTCGGTTATATCATTTTCAACAATTTGCAGCGGCATGGCAAACCTCCTTTTATGGAATTGGGTTTATTTGCTTTTCGGCCCTTACGCATTGCAACGTCTGCTTTATCTGCGCCGTCATTATACTACCATACACCGAAACACATTTCAATAACAATCCTCCGACATGCGGGAAGTTTCCTCCGATCCGCTTTAAAAGCTGCCGCATTATGCTTTAGAATGACGGGTGACGAAAAAAACATGCGCTGTTATGAAGCAGCCTTCGGCGAAAAAAACATGTGCTGCCGCGGAGCGGCTTCCGCAGCACTGCATGCCGTGCATTTTGCGGCTGCTTACGCAATAGAATTACGGAGGAAAAAATCAATGGAAACACAAAAGCCGAAAACTTACGGCTACGCCCGCGTCTCAGGCGCGGATCAGAACGAGGCGCGTCAGCTGACCGCCTTTCAGGAACTCGGCATTCCGCCCGAATGCATTTTCACGGATAAACAGTCCGGCAAGGATTTCAATCGGCCGCAATACAGGCGGCTTGTGAAAAAGCTTCGCCCCGGTGACCTGCTGTATGTGCTGAGCATCGACCGACTCGGCAGGGATTACGAGGAAATCGGGCGGCAATGGCGCATTTTGACAAAGGAAAAATGTGTTGACATCTGCGTAATTGACATGCCTCTGCTCGACACGCGGCAGGGCAAGGATCTTATGGGAACGTTCATTGCGGATCTCGTGCTTCAAATTCTTTCATTCGTTGCACAAAGCGAACGTGAAAACATCAAAAAGAGGCAGGCGCAGGGTATCGCCGCCGCAAAGCAGCGCGGGGTTCGGTTCGGAAGGCCGGAAAAACCCCTCCCGGATGATTTCGGAGAACTCGTGCTGCGTTGGGAAAGCAAGGATCTGTCATTTGAAGCTGTTCTTCGAATGTGCGGCATGAGTCAGGCAACGTTCTATCGGCGTCTGCGCGACTTTCGGAGCGAGTCCGAAGAACCCCGCGACGATTCGTAATGAATTCACAACGAAAAAGGAACCTTTATCAAAAAGTGTACTTTCCGACAGCGGTTCCGATATAACGATTATACAACCATAAACAAGTTAAGTCAAGCATTTCGACACCGTTTCAGTGAATTTTTTCAGTTTCACTTCTCCCGACCTGATAAATTGACAACCGAATATTATCGAAATATTCTCTCTCAAAAAGTACACCTTTTGAAGCAGGGTTTTGATTACTCGCACCTTAAATCCGAAAGGGGGAACACATTTTGACCAAGAGAACCGTTGAGAGTGCCTGCGGCAATTGTCGTTTAAAGGGCGGTTTGCCTTTTATTGCCATGCTTTTGGGTGCGCTCATACTCGCTGCATCGTTCCTTTTGCCGTTCGGAACGGCAAGGAAGGAATATCGTGAATGGCTGTCCGCAGCGCCGGACAGGGTTTACGATGAGGAACTCAACATGACCCGCAGAGATGCAATCAATCTTTCGCTGATTGAACTTGCACGCGCATTCGGCAAAGCGGGCAATTTAGACAGCAGCTTTTCAATGGGTACCATTATCGCTGCCGCTGTATTCGCTTTACTGACGCTTCTGTTCGCCGTGCTTAAAAAGCCGATACCCGCAATCGTGTTCACAATGCTTGCGCTCGGCGCGTTTCTGCTGATCCTGAAGGATTTTGACCTTCGCGGTACATTTTCCGAAAGCAGCAGCTATAAGCTCGGCTGCGCATGTTGGTTTGCGTTCATCGGAATTGCAGCCGAAATGTTTGGCTCAATACTGACGCTTGCCGAGAGGGCAAAAATGAAAAAACTTCACATAATCGACGGCGGTACCGCAGCAAATTTCGCCGATGCCGCCGATGAATCCGAGAAGGGAGAATAATAATGAGTGGATTTTTTAAAGGATTTTTCAAGTTCCTTGCAGTGCTTGTCATTGCTGCCGCCGTTGTTGTCTGCGTTATCGTTTTATGCGTGTCGAAGTCCCAAAAGGACTCTGAGCCTTCGGGATCATCGAACAGCGCACAAACCGAGACTGTCCGAACCGAAAAGCCGCGTACTTCCGATAAAACGGAGCAATCCGGCAAGGATGATAAGGACAGCAGCAAGCCTACGGAAAAACCGGATGCTTCCGACGGTGTTGACCCGGATTTTAAAGCTGCAATGGACGAGTATGAAGCTTTCATCGATGAATACATAACATTTATTAAAAAGTACGAAGAAGAGGGCAAACCCGTATCCATGCTTGCCGACTACACAAAGATGATGACCCAATACTCCGAATTTGCCGCGGCAATGGCTGAGTATGAAAGTGAAGAGCTTTCCGATGCCGATGCGGCATATCTCATTCAGGTTAACGCCCGTGTACAGGCAAAACTGCTGACATTGAACTGAACCCTGTCAGCGTTATCACACACAAACGACCATGCAGCTGCGTTCCGAACCGATTCGTGCAGCAAATCACGAATGCCGGGGAACGCAGCCTCAAACATCATTAAAACATATCAATTAAACGGAGGAAATTAATCATGTTAAAGAAAATTCTCGCAATGCTGCTGGCATTTGTAATGATGCTCAGCCTTACCGCCTGCGGCGGAAACAAACCCACAGACAACGACGCCGAACCCGATGACGGAAAAAAACAGGAGCGGGTGACCGAGGAACCGAAGGAAACAGAGGAGCCGGAAGAGCCGGAAGAGCCGGAACGCGATAAATTCGATGAATTCAAGCAAACTGCCACAATCGAAGAAACCATACTTTATGATGACAAGGACATCGTTATCACGGCAAAGGATCTCACCTATGAATACAGCGGAGTGACTCTCAACGTGCAGCTTGAAAACAATCGTGATGAGGATCTCGAGTTCTCGTCCGGTTCGTGCAACTCAGTGAACGGATACACGCTGTCCGTCGGGAATCTGTACTGTGACGTTGCTTCCGGCAAGAAAACTAACGAAGAAATGTATTTCAGCTACAATGAAATGAGGCTGCACGGAATTTATGAACTTGCCGAATTAGGTCTTCAATTCACCGTTGCAGATGATGACGATTTTGAGTTGAGCACTGATTCCATCATTCTCAAAACTTCTGCCTTCGATTCATACACGTTCAATCCCAAAGGCTTCCAAGACGCTGTAATAAGCGATGCTGCAAAAGGCGAATTCGAATACAGCGTTGACTTTTTCGATACCAAGGAACTTTATAACTCCTCCGGAATCAGCCTCGTTTCACAGACAATAGTCACCACAGATGACGGGCAGCAGCTTTTCCTCGAATTCGCAAATGATTCAAGTGAACCGGTTGTCGTAAGTATCGATCGGATGGCCGAGAACGGACTTGTTCTTAACAGCGGATGCTGGACATGGAGAATGCTCGGTCCATCAACACATCGTGTTTTTTCAATGGATCTCATTGAAGATCAGTACCGCGAAGCCTTAGGCATAACCGAAATCGTCTCTTTTTCGTTTGATGTTGTCCTCAAAAACATGGATTTTGATGTCATAGATGAAGGCGAACGCGTCAACGTAAATGTCTCCGATTCTTCCGCTCCGTTTGATAAAACAGGGATCGAAGCATATAACAATGACGGAATGTGTCTTGTGTTCAAGGGTTTCATTGAAGATCCGTCCGACTACAGAGATGATATCCATGCCTTGTTTATTGTTGAGAATTCAGCCGGGGAAGAACGATATGTTAATGTTGATTATGATTCACTCTCGATAAACGGGTTTATGACTGACTTCACTTGTTATTCACGAACCCTCCTGGACGGCGAATTCGCAATGCTTGATATCGAAATCACCGATGAACTCGATATTGATGATTTCTCCGATATTACAGAGCTGGAATTTAAGCTTGAAATTCGAGATGAGGACTACATTCAAGTCAGCGAACCGACAGTAACCGTTCATTTCTGATTCTGCACATTTCAGTGACAAGGCAAACGCGCTGCGACAAAACGATCGGCGCAGTACGCCGTGAAGCCGAGAAAAAAGGCAAAAAGCGGTAAAGCATTAACCGCACAGTCTCCATCGGGTTCACCCCGTCGTCCGCGGTGCATCGGCGAAGCCGATGTACCGCGCAAGCCCCCGGCAAATTGCCGGGGGCTTGATTAATCGGCTCGGTCGATTTCGTTTTTTGAAAAACCCGTCTCGACTTCACTTTATTTTCAGGTTAACAGCTCTTAATAGCTCTTTGCAAAATACGTCATTGCCTTTGCTTTTTTGCCGCAGCAAACACAGGTATCACTGCCTATATCGTCGGCATCAAAGGGCATGCAGCGGGTGGTTGCGCCTGTCATTTCCTTAATTTTATCCTCACACGCACGATCGCCGCACCACATTGCCTTTACAAATCCGTTTTGAACACCCGCATTAAGCTCGTCCATATTCTTTGCAACGACAGTATGCATAACACGATTTTCTTTTGCGCGGTTATACATATCGTTCTGCACGGTATCAAACAGCTGTTTGAGCGTGTCTGCAAGGCCGTCGATGGAAACAAAGAGTTTTTCGTGCGTATCACGGCGAACAAGAACAACCTGATTGTTTTCGATGTCCTTCGGACCGATTTCAAGACGAACGGGTACGCCCTTCATCTCCCACTGGTTGAACTTCCAACCCGCGCTCTGGTCGCTGTCGTCGAGTTCAACGCGAATACCTGCATCGGAAAGCATTTTCTTCAGCTCATATGCCTTGTCGAGAACGCCGGGCTTATGCTGTGCAATGGGCAGTATGATGAGCTGCACGGGCGCAATGCGCGGCGGGAACATAAGCCCGCGGTCGTCGCCGTGAGTCATGATAAGGCCGCCGATCATGCGGGTGCTGACGCCCCAGCTCGTTGTGAAGCAGTATTCATGCCTGCCCTCGCGGCTGAGATAAGTGATGTCATATGCCTTTGCAAAATGGTCGCCGAGATTATGACTCGTTCCCATCTGCAAAGCTTTTCCGTCCTGCATCATCGCCTCAAGGGTATAGGTTGCTTCCGCTCCCGCAAATTTCTCTTTTTCGCTCTTTCTGCCGCAGATAACGGGAATTGCAAGCACGTTCTCCATAAATTCACGGTAAACTTCAAGCATACGTTCGGTTTCTTCCTGTGCTTCCTCGGCGGTTGCGTGCGCGGTGTGGCCCTCCTGCCAGAGGAATTCGCTCGTGCGCAGGAAGGGGCGGGTGTTCTTTTCCCATCTTACAACGTTTGCCCACTGGTTATAGAGCAGAGGTAAATCACGGTAGGACTGGATCCATTTTGAATACATTGAGCATATGATAGTCTCACTCGTGGGGCGAACGCAGAGACGCTCCGCAAGCTTTTCTTCACCGCCCTGAGTGACCCATGCAACCTCGGGCGCAAAGCCTTCAACATGGTCCTTCTCTTTTTGGAGCAGATGTTCGGGGATGAACAGCGGGAAATACGCGTTTTTATGCCCTGTCGCCTTAAAGCGCGTATCAAGTTCATGCTGCATAAGTTCCCACACGGCGTAACCGTAGGGTTTTATGACCATGCAGCCCTTAACCTCGGAATAGTCAACCATGTCGGACTTCAGAATGATATCCGTGTACCACTGCGGAAAATCTTCGGTTCGGGACGCGATATGCGTAACGAATTCTTCTTTTTGTTTTGCCATTGAAATATTTCCTCCGTTGTTATTAATATTTCCGTTAAGAATAATAAAAGCATCTGACTTTTGCTTAAAAAAAGCACCCGTGCGAAAAAATTCACAAGGGCGCGTTAAGCACTGTACCACCTTATTTCGCGAAATGGCAGCCACTCCGCCTCGAAAGTTGTAACGCACTTCTGCGCAGAAAATTGCGGAACACTGCAAGCCGCAAACGGCTCAATGCACTTTACTTTTCCGTGCTCATGGGCGGGATAACCGAACGCGGACATCTGCTCGCACCTAATGCAGACTCTCTGTGCTCCGTTGAGCGCGGTTTTTGCCCATTCATCGCAAAAAATCAATTGACAGCCTATTATAACATTCACCGGAGGCCGTGTCAATGCAGAAAAATGCAGGATTCGGTATTATTAAAAGCATTAAGCTTCCGCACCTGTCCGCATTTTATTTTCCGTTTTCGGGTTTTAAATATATCTTTGTTTTCCCTTCCGTTCCTGTTATAATTACCTTAAAACGAAGTTCGTCCGCATTTGCGGTGAAACAGGCAGGATATTTATGAAAAAGCTTGCAATCGGAATTCTTGCGCATGTTGACGCAGGCAAAACAACATTATGCGAAGCACTGCTCTACCTCAGCGGCGCGATAAGAAAGCGCGGCAGGGTGGACAGGGGCGATGCATACCTCGACACGCACACTCTTGAAAAGGCGCGCGGAATAACGATATTTTCAAAGCAGGCAAAATTCAATTATAATAATACAGAGTTCACTGTGGTTGACACGCCCGGGCATGTTGATTTTTCTGCCGAAGCGGAACGCGCGCTGAGCGTACTTGATTACGCGGTGCTTGTTGTAAGCGGCACCGACGGAGTTCAGTCCCATACCGAAACCCTTTGGAAGCTTTTGCGCAGATACAGCATTCCGACATTTATTTTCATCAATAAAACAGACATAATGCAGCGAAGCCGCACCGAACTTATCGAAGAGATTCAGCGGCGGCTCTCGGAAAGATGCATTGCATTTGAACCCTGCGAAGGTACAGACTCCGAATTCTGCAAAAGCGAAGCTTTCTTTGAAAATCTTGCTCTTGCCGATGATGAGCTTTTTGAAAAGCATTCTGAGGAACAAATTACCGATGCGGACATTGCCGCCGCAATTTCGGAGCGGAGGATTTTTCCCTGTTTTTTCGGTTCGGCACTGAAAACGGACGGTGTTTCCGACTTTATCGCCTGCCTTTCGCTTTATTCCCGCGAACGCAAATTTAAAAAGGATTTTGCGGCAAGAGTTTATAAAATCACATACGACCCGCAGGGAACGCGCCTGACACACATCCGTCTCACGGGCGGAAGTCTGTCCCCGCGCACTGCCGTTGCCTATACTGCGCGGAACGGCGAGCGGCTGACCGAAAAAATTGCCCGCATAGTGTTCTGTTCCGGTGCAAAATTCACTCAAACCGAACGCGCCGAATGCGGCGATCTCGCGGCCGTTTCCAGACTTTCCGCAACGTACCCCGGGCAGGGCTTGGGCGATGAGGATTCCGCACTTCCTCCGCTGCTTGAACCTGTTCTGAGCTATCGAATTCTTCTTCCCTCCGATTGCGATGCACGCACATTCCTTCCGAAACTCAAACGGCTGGAGGACGAGGACCCGACGCTGAAACTCGACAAAACCGATAATGTGCACGAACTTCAGGCAAGGCTGATGGGCGAAATGCAGATTGAAATTCTGAAAAAGCTTATTTCGGAGCGGTTTGGCGTTGAAATTTCGGTTGATGACGGGCGAATTTTATACCGCGAAACGATTCTTGCCCCTGTTGAAGGTGTCGGGCATTTTGAACCGCTGCGGCATTACGCGGAAGTTCATCTGCTGTTGGAGCCGCTGCCCGCGGGGAGCGGGCTTGTTTTCGCCTCCGCATGTGCGCCTAATTCACTCGATCCGGATATTCAAAGGCTTGTGCTGGCGCATCTCCGCGAAAAAATTCATCTCGGTGTGCTGACAGGTTCACCGATAACGGATATGAAGCTGACCCTCGTTGCGGGGCGGGCGAGCCTGCACCATACCGAAGGCGGCGATTTCCGACAGGCAACCTATCGCGCCGTACGGCAGGGATTGATGTGCGCGCAAAGCATCCTGTTGGAGCCCTTCTACTCGTTCCGACTTGAACTCCCGCGTGAAAACCTCGGCAGAGCAATAAACGACATTCGCGGCATGGGCGGCAGTTTTTCCGCGCCCGAAGAAGGCGCCGACGGCGAAAGCTGCGCATTCTGCGGCACTGCACCCGTCTCCGCCATGCGCGGCTACACGCGTGAGCTTGCGGCATACACACGCGGCAGAGGGCGGCTCGGCTGTGAATTTTCGCACTACGGGCAATGCCGAAATGCCGAAAGCGTAATCGCGCAATTCGCCTATGACCCGGAGCGTGACCTTGAAAACACTCCCGATTCCGTTTTCTGCTCCCACGGCGCAGGAGTCATTGTTAAATGGAATGACGTTCGGAACTATATGCATATTGATACCGGGCTGAACCTTACAGGCGCTCCGCGCCCGAGCGACTCCGTGCCGCACGAATCGGATAATCACCGTGCCGTAAACCCGAAAGTGCTTTCCCGCAATTTGAACGTTGACGAAAAGGAGCTTGAAGCCATCATGCTCCGTGAATTCGGCCCGATCAAGCGGCCGGAGTACAAACGCCCCGCGCAAAACGGCGATTCGGATTCAAAATTTAAAAGCTCCGAGCCTGCCGAACCCAAAAAGAAGGATTACCTCATCGTTGACGGATATAACATCATATTCGCATGGGAAGGGCTGAATAAGCTTGCAAAAAGCGATATCGCCGCCGCGCGAAAAAAACTGATGGACATCCTCAGCAACTATTGCGCATACAAAAAGAACGAGGTCATACTCGTTTTTGACGGCTATAAACTGAAGGGCAATGCCGGAGAGCGTTTCAATTATCATTCTCTGCGCGTTGCATACACAAAGGAAAACGAAACGGCCGATATGTTCATCGAGCGGCTGATATTCGAAATCGGAAAAAACTACTCCGTTCGCGTTGCAACGGGCGACGGAATGATTCAGCTTGCAAGCACGCGCACCGGCACTTTGCGCATGACGGCGCGGGAGCTTGAAGCAGAGGTTGAAAGCGTGAACGAAAAGCTTCGCGGCATCATGGCGGAGCTGAAGCGCGGAGAAGCAAAAACAAAGCTCAGCATTCCGCCGCTGCCGAACGGCGAAAATGAAGACTGATGCATAAAGTCCCCCGCGCGGCATATGCGGCGCAGGGAAAAGCTTAAGCGGGATTCACTGCATTCGGATATACCTGCCCGCTGTCCCCGCATATCCGCCCGCTGTCCCAGCATTCCTGCCCGCTGTCCCCGCATATCTGCCCGCTGTCCCCGCATACCTGCCCGCTTTCCCCGCATAATCGAAGTTTTGCGGAAACTTTGCTTGATTTTTTCCTCCGACAGGTATATACTTACAGTTGAACGGAAGAGCTGCGGCACAAACCCCGTTTGCTCCGCCGTTTCTGTTTAAATGATTTCAAAAATCCGACCCTTTTCGGGTCAGTATCAAAAGGAGAGAAAGTATGCCTAAATTCATTACTGTGGAAGAAGCCGTAAAGCTTATCCCCGACGGCGCAACCGTTATGTTCGGCGGCTTTATGGGCTGCGGCAACGCCCACAAATTCATCGATGCTCTCTCAAAGAGCGGCGTTAAGGATCTGACCATGATCAGCAACGATGCATCAATGCCCGGCGGCCCCATGGGTGAGGATTACTACGGCGTTGCAAAGCTCGTTCACAACAAGCAGATTAAAAAGCTCATCGCAACCCATGTCGGCCTCAATCCCGAGGTTGCGACCCAGTCCATGGTTGACGGCACTCTCGAAGTGCAGCTCATTCCGCAGGGTTCCCTTGCCGAAATGATTCGTGCGGGCGGCGGCGGTCTCGGCGGTGTTCTCACCCCCGCAGGCGTCGGCACCATCGTTGAAGACAGCCCCTATTGCCTCGGCAAACAGACGATTGACGGCCGTGATTATTTGCTCATGAAACCTATCCATGCCGATTTTGCCGTTATTTGCGGTGCAAAAATCGACAAGGCGGGCAACGTTTGGTACAAGGGCAACACCAGCAACTTTAACCTTGTTATGGCAACCGCGGCAGACACGGTTATTGCCGAAGCCGAAGAGATCGTTGAAATCGGCGAAATCGAACCCGAAAACGTCCGCACTTACGGCGTATTTGTTGACTATGTTGTTGAAGGAGGCAAACTTTAATGGATAAAGCTCAGATAAAGGCGTTCATCGCAGCGCGTGTTGCAAAAGAACTTAAAGACGGCGATGTTGTCAACCTCGGCATCGGTCTTCCCACCCTCGTTCCCGCATATCTTCCCGAAAACGTTCATGTTATCCTTCAGAGCGAGAACGGCACCATCGGCACCGGCCCCGTAACGGACGAAAACCGCGATCCGTTCCACGTTGTTGATGCAGGCGGCAGCCCCTCCGCAGCAGCACCCGGCGCATGCTTCATCGACAGTGCCTCCTCTTTCGCACTCATTCGCGGCGGTCATGTTGATGCAACCATCCTCGGCGGCCTCGAAGTTGACGAAGAGGGTTCCCTTGCAAACTGGATCATCCCCGGCAAAAAAATGCCCGGCATGGGCGGCGCAATGGATTTGCTCGTCGGCGCAAAGAACGTTATCGTTGCAATGGAACACACCGCAAAGGGCAAGCCCAAAATCCTTAAAAAATGCAAACTGCCCTACACCGCAGTTAAGTGCATCACAAAGATCATCACCGAGATGGGCGTTATGCTCGTAACTCCCGAAGGTTTGCTGCTTACCGAATACAACCCCGAATTCACCGTTGAACAGATTCAGGAAGCAACCGAAGCAACCCTTATCATTTCCCCCGAACTGAAGCCCATGGCATAAGTCGGTGCCGAATGCACCCCGTGTTTCGGAATGCATTCGTTATTGTATTCAAATTGTATTAAACAAGAACATCGACCGTTCCAAAAATCGGAACGGTCGATGTTTAAATTATATCCGTATCAGTTTTCAGCGGTTTATTGTCTTTCCGACCCGACTCACTCCGCATCCTCACCCGCAAGCTGCTTTGTGCGTTCGGCAAGAATCAGTCCTTCGATAATTTCATCCATATCGCCGTCGATAAACTGCGGCAGTTTATAAATTGTCATGCCGATTCTGTGATCCGTAACGCGTCCCTGCGGGAAGTTGTAGGTTCGGATTCTTTCGCTTCTGTCGCCGGAACCGACTTGACTTTTGCGCGCCGATGCTTCTTTTGCCGCGGCTTCCGCGCGATACATTTCATAAAGGCGGCTTTTAAGCACCTTCATTGCCTGTTCTTTATTGCGGCCCTGGCTGCGCTCATCCTGGCTTTGAACAACAAGCCCCGTCGGAAGATGCGTTATTCTTATCGCACTCTCCGTTTTGTTAACGTGCTGCCCGCCTGCGCCGCTTGAACGGTAAGTGTCTATGCGCAAATCTCCGGGATTGATTTCAACGTCAATATCCTCCGCCTCGGGAAGCACCGCAACCGTTGCCGCGCTTGTGTGGATCCGCCCCTGAGTCTCCGTTTCGGGCACTCGCTGAACCCTGTGCACTCCGCTCTCGTATTTCATTCGGGAATATGCACCGCGGCCGTTGAGGCTGAACGTGGCTTCCTTAATCCCGCCCATTTCCGTTTCGGCAATATCGATGAGCTCGTATTTGAAATTATGCCGCTCGGCATAGCGTTGATACATCCGCATCAGCACGGCACCGAACAGTGCCGCCTCATCCCCGCCCGTGCCCGCACGTATTTCCATAATAACGTTTCGTTCATCGTTTTTATCCTTCGGAAGCAAAAGAATTTTAAGATTCTCCTGCTGCTGCGCCGCTTTATGGGAAAGCTCCGCAAGCTCCTCTTCCGCAAGGGTTCGCATCTCCTGCTCGGTTTCTTCCGAATCGAGCATCGCCCTGCAATCCGCAATGCCGCGTTCCGTTTCAAGGTATTCATCGTAAGCGGTAATTATCGGTTCAAGCGTTGAATGCTCTTTGACCAGTTCACGCCATGCGTTCATATCCGCCATGACCTCCGGGGAGGCGATTTTTTCCGCAAGCTGCTCATAATGCAGCTTCATCTGTTTAAGTCTGTTCAGCATATCCTGTTATCTTTCATATGTTTGGGCAATTGTTCAACCCCGATTCAATCTTTTTTCAACAACCACCACGCGATCGTTTCCGCAAATGTCCGAAAGCACGGAAACAGCTCCGTCATTCGCAAAAAGCTCTGAAACCGCCGCGCCCTGATCGAAGCCTGTTTCAAGCAGCAGCACGCCGCCGGGGTTCAAAAGACATGAATAACCCTTCCGAATGCGCCTGTAAAACTCCAATCCGTCCGCACCGCCGTCAAGTGCAATCATCGGTTCGCGCAAAACCTCCTGCTGAAGCGAGTGTATAACATCGGTGCATATATAAGGCGGATTAATTGTTATAATATCGAACCCGCTTGCCCGCTCTTTTGCAAAGGGCAGCGCGGCCTCGAAAAGGTCGCCCTGTCTGCACAGGCAAAGCTCCCCGACGCCGTTTAATTGAATGTTTTTTTCCGCAACGGAAATAGCCTCGGGGCTTATGTCGCAAAGCAGCGCGGGAACGCCCGTCCGCTTAGCAATTGAAATTCCTATGCAGCCGCTGCCCGTGCAGACATCCAAAAGAAATCTTACGGGTGCAGTTGTGTTCCTTCGTTCCGCAATGATTTTTTCCGCTGCTTCGGCAAGCGTTTCCGTATCCGCACGCGGAATCAGCACGTTTTCGTTCACCGTGAACGGCAGTCCCATGAACTCCCATTCGCCGATTATGTATTGCAGCGGCTCATGATTTTTTCTGCGCATTATGCAGCTTTGAAGCTTTTTCAGCGCATCGCCCGGCATTTCATCCGCAAACTCAAACGTGTACAATCTGCGTTTTCCAAGGCAAAATGCCGCAAGCTGGCGCGCTTCAAACTCCGCATCTTCAAGGCTCGTTTCAACGAGCTCCTTTCGGGCAAGTGCAACGGCATCGCGAATTGTCATTGCGCCTCGGCCGCCGTTTCCGCTTTTGCTTCAGGTTCCGCATTTCCGGTGCATTCAGCTTTTTCGGCTGCCGCTGCCGCCTCAGCGTTTTCGTGCGGCTCCGCTGCATCGGCGGGTTCCGGGTTTTCGGGTTCATCCGCAAGTTTATTATAGTAATCGCAGCTTCTTTCACCCATTGCAATATAAAATGCCGCAATTGCAACCTCAAGCATATCCTCGGTGGGTTCTTTTGTTGTGATAAGCTGCAAGCCCATGCCGGGAGCGCGAACAACTTTTGCAAACCAGCCGTCACTCTTTGCCGCTGCACGCAGCACCTCGTAGCTTATGCCCGCAATGAGCGGAATGCAGATTATGCGGACGCCGAAGCGGAAAAGGAATTCAAGAATGCTGTTCTGAATTTCAAATTTGAATCCGTAGATGAACACGGCATCGATAACGGTAAGAAACAGAATCGATATCGCCATCACAAGGAAAAGATAATTCGTTCCGCAGCGCGGATGCAGCCGGCTGTATTTTTTCGCGCGGGCGGGAACAAGTTCATCCTCCGCTTCATAGCAGGCAATTGTTTTATGCTCCGCACCGTGATACATAAAAAGCCGCTTCATGTCTTTTATGCAGGAACAGCCGAAAAGATAACCGATATAAATTCCCACGCGCAAAACACCCTCGACGAGCGAACGCCAAAGGCTCTTTGTCTGCCCGAAAATCATCGACGAAATCAACTGCGGAAGAAGCACAAAAAGCCCGACAGCAAGCGCAACGCCAAGCACAAGCGCAACTGTTATTGCGATGTTTTCAACGGATTTTCCGAAAGTTTTCGCAAGCCATTTTTCGAATTTTGTCGGTTCCTCATCCGCAAACGCATCTTCGCCGTACATTTTTGCGGAATCCATCGTTGTGGACATGCCGGTTGTGAGCGATTCAACAAGCGCAACAACTCCGCGAATTACAGGCAGCCCCCAAAAAGTGCCCTTCTGCGCTTTTGAAACCTGGTTTTTGTAACTTGCAACAATTTTTCCGTCCGCGCGGCGCACTGCCATTGCAATGCCCTTGTCGGATTTCATCATAACGCCTTCCATAACGGCCTGACCGCCGACAGCGCATTTTCTCATAATATCACACCTTTCTCCATTATATTTCGTTATGTTTCGTTAGTTTTTTGTTATGTTCAATATTTAGGAACAAACACTCCGAATAAATTTCGGCGGGGGAGCAAAGATTATTGCCCCTCCGCTTTGCGGTTCTTCCCGGATTTATGCCTTTGTCCAGCTTGTGCCTTCCTTCGAATCCTTAAGCGTAACGCCTTTTTCTGCAAGCTCCGCACGAATTTCGTCCGCACGGGCATAGTTTTTGTTCTTTTTTGCCTCTGCGCGTTCGCGAATGAGTCCTTCAACATACCGAACAAACTCATCCGAATGCTCTTCCGCAGCGTTCGTGCCGCCCGAAAGCAGATTAAGTGAAAGCACCCTGTCAAAATCCGCAATAATTGCACGTTTTGTCGCGCCGTTCACATCCGAATCCTTCAGAAGATCGTAAAGCACCGTCAGACCGAGTGAAGTGTTCAAATCGTTGCCCACTTTTTCGATAAAGCGGCGGCGGTAATCTTCAAACTGTGCCGCATTCGTTTCGCCCTCTTGAGGTATGCCCGCAATGCGGTTGAGCAGCCTTTCGTAAGCAGCTTTTGAATTATCCAGCGTATCGTAGCTGAATTCAAGCGGCTTTCTGTAGTGGCTTTGCAGGCAGAACATTCTGTATACAAGAGGGTCGTAACCCTTTTCCTGCAAAACGGAAACCGTCAGGATATTGCCCTTCGACTTGCTCATTTTGCCCTCACGGTCATTCAGGTGCTGAACATGGAACCAGTGGCTGCACCACGGATGCCCGACGGCCGCTTCACTCTGCGCAATTTCGTTTGTGTGATGCGGGAAAATATTGTCCACACCGCCGCAATGCAGGTCGAGATACTCGCCGAGATGCTTCATGCTGATTGCAGAGCACTCGATATGCCAGCCGGGGTAGCCGACGCCCCACGGGCTGTCCCATTTCAATTCCTGAGAATCGAATTTGGATTTTGTGAACCAAAGCACAAAGTCTGACTTGTTGCGCTTGTTTCCGTCCTCTTCAACATCGCTGCGCACACCCACAAGCAAGTCATCCGACGAATGCCCCGTGAGCTGATAATAATCCTTGAGTTTGGAGGTGTCAAAATAGATATTTCCGCCCGCTTCGTATGCATAGCCGTTCTCAAACAGCTTTTCGATAAGTTTTATGTATTCGGCAATGCAGTTCGTCGCAGGTTCAACAACATCGGGAGTTTTGATGTTCAGCTTGCGGCAATCGTCAAAGAACGCATTCTCATAGAATTTTGCAAGCTCCATAACGGTTTTGCCCTCGCGCTTCGCACCGGAGACCATCTTGTCTTCGCCGGTGTCACCGTCGCTTGACAGATGCCCCACGTCCGTTATGTTCATCACACGCTTCACATCATAGCCGATATAGCGCAGGAATTTTTCGAGCACATCCTCCATGATATAGGAGCGGAGGTTGCCGATATGCGCAAAACGATAAACGGTCGGGCCGCAGGTATACATGCTGACCTTGCCCGCCTCGCGCGGCACAAACTCGTCCACGCGCTTTGTGAGAGTGTTATATAAATAGAATTTTTCCATGTTCTTCATTTCCTTTCAAGAAAAACTTAAAAAAGTTTTGCTGCCGCACAGCTCAGTCAAGCAGCATATCGTTCTGTTTTATCCACCCGAGCCTGCGCATTATTTCGCTGAAAAGCAGAGAAAGCGCAGCGGGAGCAGCAATATGCAGCAGCAGCACGCGAAGCAGTATCGACCACCACTCGCTGCCGTTTTGAAGCATTGTCGTAAACGTTCCTATCTGACCCACAAATCCGCAGGTACCCATGCCGCCCGAAATGCCCTCGTTCAGCATTTGGAACACCGTTGTTCCGAACGGCCCGAGGATCGCGCTTGCAAGCGTCGGCGGAACAAGGATTGCAGGATGACGCAATATATTCGGCACCTGAAGCATTGATGTGCCGAGTCCCTGAGAAACAATGCCGCCCCAGCGGTTTTCGCGGAAGCTTGAAACCGCAAAACCGACCATCTGGCATGAGCAGCCGATCGTTGCGGCACCCGCTGCAAGCATAATCCCGGTTTTAACATCCGGTGCGGCATTTGCCGTTACAAATATCATGGAGGCAATTGCGGCACTTGAAATCGGAGCCGTCAGAATGATGCCCATAACAACGGAAACTATGATGCCCATCGGAATCGGGTTCAGATAGGTTGCTTTGCCGATTATGTAACCGAGCCACTTCATAAATGCACCGAGCGGTGCCCCGAGAAGCACGCCCACAACGCCGCCCGTCAGCAGCACCGCAATGGGAACAAGAAGAATATCAACCTTTGTTTTGCCTTCAACAAGCCTTCCGATTTCGATTCCGATAACGGCAGCAATATAAGCCCCGACAGGACCCGCGCCGCCTGCGCCGCTTGTATAACCTATCGCTCCGGCAACGACCGCAGCGCAGAGCGTCAGCGCTTTCGCACCAAGCCCGACAGCAATCGCCGCGCCGATCGCACCGCCGACAACAAAGCCGTTCTGTGCAACCTTCACAATCGGATCAAGAATGCCCGAAAGTGCGGGAATACGCGCAAATTGTGCAATTATCGTGCCGATGAGCAGAGAGGCGAAAAGACCCTTTGCCATTGCTCCGAGAGCCTTAATAAAGTACCTGTCCGCATAATGCTTCACGATGTTTCCGAAGCTGCGTTTCGTGTCTGCACCGCAGGGAGCTGCCGTTTCTTCCGAAAGAGCGATGTTCTCGTTGTTTTCCATTGCTTGCCTCACTTAATTCAAGTTGTTTTTTGTGTTTATATCCGCAGGACTTCCGCAAAAAGCTCCGCCGGATTCAGCCTTCAGTCAAAGTTCAATCGATTGCGGAGCTGTTCCGCTGATTATTTCTTAACGTCGTCTATTGTGGGTTCATCATCGTCAAACTCGAACGCCGCCTTGGGTGCGCGGGGCGCGCCGCCTCCCGGCTGCTGCTGAGCTTCGCGCTTTGCGTTCTTGTCAACGTATTTGCCCGTCCAGATGATCGCCGCAACAAACACGGCGCAGAGCAAACCGAACAGAATCATGCTGACAGTTTGCAGCTTGCCGAAACCGTCCAAAGCGGAAACGACGCCCGCCGCAATCATGATGACAGCCGCTGCAAGGCAGCTTATGCGCATTGCCTTTTTGTGTTTTGCTTCCATGCCCTCTTTTACAAACTCGGCATCAAAAATTCTGCCGCGGCCGGAAATTGCGGAATAGAGCAGATACAGACCGATAACGAACATCACAATGTCGAAAAGGCTCACCGATTGACGGTTGACATTGAGCTTTACAGTCTCTTTCAATTCGCTGCCGTTGGCGCAGGATGCATTAATGCGAATCTCGCCGAGAACGGAGGATTTCACAAACAGATAGCCGTTTTTTTCGTTGATTTCATAAGTGAATTTATCTGAAGATGCCGGCGTTTCCGAAAGGTTTCCGTCCTTATCCTTTTCAAAAAGCTCAACGGTATATTTAACCGTGTTGTCTTCGGCAGTGTCAGCTTTCGGTGCGTCCGGAGCAGTTGTCGCGTCCGGTGCAGTTGTCACATCCGGTGCGTCTGTCGCATCCGATGCGTCTGTATCCAAAGCATCGGAACCGCTGTCGGTCTTATCGGTCAAAATTTTATACATATTGTCTTCATAGCAGAAGAATCCGACCGCTGTGTTGACGTTCACCTGAATCGACTGCACATTTTGCGCAAAGGTAAGCTGCCTGTCGGCATATGCAACGGTTGAATCGTCCTCTGCATTGATACTCGGCTGTTTGCCGCTGCCCATCATGCAGCCTGTCAGCGCAAGACAGAGCGCAAGCACTGCCGCGATAAGAGCCGCAATGCGCACATTGTGTTTTTTGTTTCCTGATTTCATATTGTAAATCCTCCTGTATTCTGCCTTTCAGACATTTTAATTTTTATTTTTAATGCCGCATTCGTTCCGTGTCTGCACAACACGGAGTTCACTGTTTTGTTTCCTCCGCATTTACACAGCGCATGAACTCATCGGAAACACGCATTGCCTTGCAAATCGCCAGCGCATCACGCGGCGGATTCACATCGCTTGCAACGCGATACAAGCCGTAGTCCATAAGCTTCGGCAGCACGGAAGCCCTCGAAGCATCGTTTCCCGCCAATGCTGCATCGAGCACGGCAGGTTCAACGTTTTTGAGCCCGATGACCTGATAATGCATGGGCGCACAGCACGCAACATCATCGAAATGCGTTGTTATCAGCGCAAAACAGCCGCGTCGATTGTTGAAATACTTCACTGCCGCCCGCACAAGCGCCGCACCTTCGTGCGGGTTCGTGCCGCGCGCAAACTCATCAAGCAGAACGAGTGCAGTGCTTTCGGTTTTTATTTCGGAAAGAATGCCGTCAAAATGAATCATCTCCCCGCCGAAACTCGAAAGTCCGCCCAAGCTGTCCTCCATATCCTCACAGAGCAAGTGTATGCCGGCAAAATGCGGCAATTCTGCTTCCCTGCAAAAAACGGGGAAACCGCACAGCGCAAGCAGCACGTTCAGCGCAAGCGTTTTGACTGCAACGGATTTTCCGCCCATGTTTGCGCCCGTGATAACGGTTGAGCCGGATAAAAGCTCGATGCTGACCGGGGTAAACTTTCGCCCCGACGAGTGCAGTGCATCGGCTGTCTGCGGGTTAATCATTTCGTTAAGAAGAACCCGCTGCCCGTTTGCATAAACTTTCGGAATGCTGCCGCCCCTGCTGCACATAAGTCTTGCTTTTGCAAGTGCAAAATCGAACCTTGCAATGCTTTTAATCACCTGCTCCGCCTCGTTGGAATATGCAGCAAAAGCTCTTGTCATCTCCGTGCGGATGCGCAGTTCTTCGCTCTCCTCCCTTGCGGCAAGCAGAGTTCTTTCCGCTTCAAGCGCATCCCGCCCCTCGACAGGATCTCGGCGCAGTTCGGCATCAACCCGTTTGCGCTCGCGCCGAATTTTCGCAAGCTCCGCGGATGCGCTGTCGCTCACGCGAAAAGTCATTGCACGCATTCCGTCCGGGTCAACTATTGAAAGCGCATGCGGCAGAGGGTGAATATCGATTTCGTTCAGCCTTTCGCCGCAGGGAATCTTTGAAAATGCCTCCGCAAGCGCATCAAGCTTTATCAAAAAACGTTTAATTTCGAAGAATTCAACGTCTGTAAGCGTCATTTCGCGGCTTCGCGCGACCGAACGGCGAACATCTTTAAGCTGCATGAGCGCACGCTCGGCGGCGGACAGTGCCTCCCTTGCGGCATCGCTGCGGATCGTTTCCGCAAGCAGGCGAACGTTTTCCAGTTCGCGGCAAAGCCGCGCATTCTCTTCACACGGATACGCATGGGTATGCCGCGCAAGCTCCTCTCCGAAGGGGGAACAAGTCTGCAAATTTTCAATTATGTAGGCAAATCCTATCGCTGCCTGCTGTTGTTTGTCAAGCATAGTCTTATAATGTCAATTTGTTTTTTATCATTTATTCGTGAAAGCGCAGGAGTATCGATTTTACGCGCACGGGTTTACTCCGCTGCCTCGCAGCCGAATTCGCTCACAACATCAAGCACCGGCACGCGTCCGCCGAGACCGCTGCACATGGCATCGTAAAACTCCGTTTTGTTGTAATGACTGCCTTTTGCGGAAAACGGGTTGACCGTCACCGCAAGCAGCCGCGTTTTGTTCATAACGGTAAATCTTGCACCTGCACGAACAAGTTTTTCATAGTTTTTATGCGAAAGCAGCAGCCTGCTGCCATCCTCGCAAATAATCTCAAGTCCGTTCAGCGCACGTCCCGCCGCAATAAGCGCATTTGCCGCCGAATCCGGCACCCCGCCGCGCATCAAAACAGCCTCTGCGCCGCCTTTTCGAACAAGTTCCGCCGCTCGGGAAAGCTCCGAAAACTCCGTTTGCTCTCCGCCATGGGTTCCGCTGCCGAAAAACACGCCGTATTTTTGTTTGCATTGACGCACATATTCCGTCCGCTCCGTTTGCGGAAGCATCATAAGCTCCGCCGAAAAGCATGTGTCTTCAACAGTTTTCCGAATATCCGGGGAATAGCTTGCACCCGAGCACAATATTGCCGCATCGCTGACAGCCGGCATTGCAAGCGATTTTCGGCTCAGCGCACCGTCGATAATGACCTTTGCCGCGCCGAGCTCAAACATGCGCTTTTTAAGCCGCGCAAGCTGCGCCGTCATGGACGGACCCGCAAGCTGAATAAAGCCGTCACTGCATGCACGAAGGATAATGACCTCTCCCATAGGCGTCGGCATTCCTGTTGTGTCCAGTATTTCCCGGGAAATACCGCTGTTCATGCCGTTCTTTTGCGCATCATTTCCGGAATCGGACAAATTTCCGCCCGCAAAAAGCAGCTTTTCGGCTGTTGCAATAATCGTGCCGTCGTAAACGAAAATTTCGGGCTTTTTCGTGTTCGTCACAAGGTCGCTCCGCTCCCCGTCCCTTCCGATGGATGTCAGCGCAATGCTCTCGTCCATCCTGCGGCAGTCCTTTATCAATCGATTAAGCACCGTTGTTTTTCCCGCATTTTTGCACATGCCGATGAGCGAAACGGAACTATAAGGTTTTATAAGCTCATATAACAAAGCCAAACTCCTCCAATGGTATTATAGCATACCTATACCGAAATGAACAAGGGCAAACGTCCCCTGTGAGCACCTTGTTTCATATATAAGTTTTTACATGCTCCCAGGTATGTCTGTTAAAATTTTTTCGCATTTTTGCAACTTTTGCGTGCCCACAGCATATTCTTGCAGAAGGGAGGGCGGCGATATGGTAGGATTCATCACATTACGCGGAAGTTTAAGCGGATCGATTCGGCTGACAACAGTTGGCAAAAGCACCCGCTTTGTTCTGAAACTCCGTGAAAAACCCCCGCACGGCGGATTTACCGTTTATCTCATTGACGGAGAAGATTTTGCATCATTTCGGTTTTCCGATGACTCCGATGAGTTCAGCGGCACAGCCTTGTTTTCATGCGTTCGTGCCGCCGTAATTGCAAACCCCTTCGGAGATTTTATCGCGGAAGGCAGCATCGGTGCAGTGCGGCATGATTTGCAGGCCGTTAAGGCACGGATTCGGGCAGCAGCCTTCTCGAAAGAGCGAAATGCAATGCAAAGGAACCGGCACGACAGCACTCAATGCACAGCTGATTTGCAAATTTCGGGACATTCAGCCGAAAACAGCAAACACCTTTCCGCCGCCGTTAGCGGAAGGGCGGGCGGCACAGAAACGGGGAAATCGTGGCAAAAGAGGCGTGACATGCGCCCAAGTGAAAAAAAAGCGATCGCTCCGAACTCTGCCCTGCCGCCGAACGGCTTGCAGTCCGCAAAATCCCCCGTTACGAAAGGAATCCTCGGCAAAGCGAAAGAATTGTTTGCGGGAAGCGGAATATCCGCAGCAACCGGCAATCCCGCCGAGAATTCGAATCCTGCCGTTCACCGTTCCGATCTTGATGCGGATATCGGTGCCCTTTGCGAAAGCTGCGCCCGCTCGGACGAAAGCGCGGCCGAGAACCCGTTCCCGCAGCTTTTTCCCAACTCGTATTGGAAAAAACGCCAAAACGACCGCCGTCTGTTCGGCAAAGCTCGCGTTCGCGGCGTAATGTACGGCATCGTCGCCGTGCCGAGTGCAAGCCGCCGCCCTCCCGCAGGTCTTTGTGGAAACCTTCGCCGCGTTCGTTCAAACAGCGGCAGTTGGTTCTGGCTCGGTATACGCCGTGAATGAATTGCATTTTTCGGAACAGCGTTTGATTACTTTCGGACTTTGTGCCGCTTGTGAACAGTCGGTAATCATATTTGCCGTAACGGTTTCTTTTACAGCTGTTCCGTCAACCGCATTTTCAGACGTGCCGCTTCACGACAGGCAAAAAACGGCAGAAATCTCCGCAGCAAGGAGCTTTCTGCCGTCTGTTTTTAAAAATACGGTGATGAAAAAACCAATTTAAGCCGATGCATTCCGCAGGTTCTCAATCTCACTCGCCGCCCCGTTCAGCTCCTCCGCCGTGCAATCCTCGCCGAGCATGAAAATTCCGCGTGCAATGCACATAAACGTTTTTTCATCACCGAACGGCCGCCCGACTGCGGTGTTCAAAAGGCTTTGGACAAGGCAAAGTTTTGCCGTGCGAATTTCCGGCGGCGCATCGATGATGCGGCGAACATCATAATCCTCCGTTCGTCCGCACGGTGCGGCGCAGCTGCTGCAATCCGGAACAAGCCTGTGCTTCTCGGCATGGATTTTTTCAACAGCCTCGGGAAGTTTTGATTTCAGCAATTCTGCCTGCGTCATCTCCGCCTCGGTTTCGCCGACCGTATCCGCCGAACAAACCGCCTCGGCAAACTGTTTCAGCAGTGAAAAAGCCTTTATCAGCAAAGCGAAAGTTCCTTCATCCGTGCGTGAATTCGAATCCGCCGCGCGAACAAGCCCGACAGCCGCTCCCAAAAGCTCCCCCGCACAGGGGACTTTGAGCATTGCTTCGACGGCCGTTGTTTCCCTGTCATTTCTTTCAACCTGCATTTTTGTCTTTGCAGCTCCTTTACAGAAAATCATTCATTGCTCGCTTTATCGGCGATTTTATAATATGCATCCGCGTGTTGAAATTGTGAACACTTCAACGGGCAAAGACTTTCCCGCTGCCGCAGCTGCTTTTTTGACGGCAAGTTCAATGCCCCCGCAGCAGGGAACTTCCATCCTTGCAACCGTTATGCTCTTTATTTCGTTATTGCGAATAATTTCAGTCAACTTTTCGGAATAATCAACGGAATCCAGTTTCGAACAGCCGATAAGAGTTATTCTGCCGCGCATGAATCGCTCATGAAAGTCCGCAAACGCATATGCAGTGCAGTCCGCGGCGATCAGCAGCTCCGCATCATCAAAAAAAGCCGCACGAACGGGCGCAAGCTTTATCTGCACCGGCCATTGGCCAAGGCATGAATTCGATTCTTCCGCTCGTTTCGATTCTTCTTCAGTCCGTTCGGACCTTGTTCCGAATGCAAACACGGGCGTTCTTTTTCCGCCTGCCTTCAATGTGCGCGCCGCCGTTCCAGGACAGCCGCAGGGTGCCGCAATCGAGTTATGCGCCGTTTCCGTCTGTTTGTCCGCAAGCATTTTTAAACGCATTTGATTTTCGCGAACAGCCGCTTCATCATACGGAACCGCTTCGCGTTCAACAAAGCTTATCGCTCCCGCAGGACAGGCGGGCAGGCAGTCTCCGAGTCCGTCACAGTAATCATCACGCAAAAGCCTTGCTTTTCCGTCAACCATTCCGATTGCGTTTTCATGACATGCCTCCGCGCATTTGCCGCAGCCGCTGCATTTTTCCTCATCAATAACAACAATTCTTCTTATCATTCCGAATCTCCCTTCTCGTGCCGCATCTTCTTTCGGATTTGCTTTCCGGTGTGCCGCCTGTTTCGCTTTATTATAGCATAATCAAGGCAAAAAATCCGCTGTTTTCCGTGAATGCCGCAAACATTTCCCTTTTGCTGCCCGCTTTTGCTGCATCTCGAATTTTTTCTTGCCAAGTCGGTCTCGAGATGTTAAACTAAAGTAATGTATTTGGCGCATAAAGTCAAAAGCGGATTCACTCCCGTTTTTCAAAACGATCTCTGTGCGAAAAGTTTTGAGCAGCGGTTTGAAAGCAGCAAAGGAGAATTTATAATGGATAAGCGTATAAGCAAAGACGAATATTACCTTTCGATCGCGGCAGCCGTTGCAAGACGATCCACCTGTCTTCGTCGTCAGTACGGAGCCGTGATAATTAAAAACGATGAGATAATTTCCACAGGATACAACGGCGCGGCACGCGGCGAACCTAACTGCTGTGATACGGGCGAATGCTGGCGCGAAGCCAACAACATTCCCCACGGTGAACAATACGAAAAATGCGTTGCCGTACACGCCGAGCAAAATGCAATAATTTCTGCCGCACGCCATGAAATGCTTGGTTCGGTGCTTTATCTTGCGGGATTTGATTCCAACGGTGAGCTTGCTGCACCCGCGCCCTGTGTTATTTGCAGCCGGCTGATAAAAAATGCAGGCATTGCAGAGGTCGTTTCCCGCGGTGCGAACGGGGAGCCCGTGCGCACGCAATACAATCGATATAACTGATTATTCTTCCTGTTATGTTCATTTTAATATGAGGTACACAAATGAGAATAATTAACCCGTCTTTTGAAATCATTAACCGCCCGAACGGGCATGAAGTGCTGCGGCACCTTGAACTTTGCGGACGAGTCTGCTATAAATCCGAGGATGCAATATCGGACGAATCCGCCGAGCGGCTTATCCGCATGATGCTTGAACGCGGGCATGAAAGCCCGATCGAGCATTTCGGCGTGAGCGTTCGCATAATTTGCGACCGCGGAGTTTCCCACGAGTGGGTTCGGCACAGGATTGCCAGTTTTTCTCAGGAGAGCACTCGATATTGCAATTATCAAAAATCAAAATTCGGCAGCGAGCTGACATTTATCCGTCCTTATTTCGCCGAAGAGGGTTCAAAGCTCTTTGATATTTGGAAAAGCTCCATGCAGCAGGCGGAAACGGCGTATTTCAAAATGCTGAACTGCGGCGCAAAGCCCGAGGATGCGCGGAGCGTGCTTCCGAACAGCCTTAAAACGGAGTTCATCTGCACGATGAATCTGCGCGAATGGCGGCACTTTTTCCGTTTGCGCTGTGCGCCCGCCGCACACCCCGCCATGCGTGAAATAAGCATTCCGCTGCTGCACGAATTTCAAAAAATGATTCCCGTGCTTTTTGACGGACTTTGCTGAGGTTTGATTTGAGTTTCTTCGGATAAATCCCGTTCCGATAATTAAACAACCAAAAACTGCGCAGTGTTCCGAATAAACCCACCCGATTTGATTCAAGCAGGTACGGGTCCGCTGCGCAGCTTCCGGCTGCATATCGTTCACTGTTCGGACGTTCGTGTCCTTTATTCCGCATTCGGCGCGCTCTGCGCGGGCACGGAAAGATATGCATCGATGATTTCGCCGACATCCGCCATGCTGTGCCAATACTCTTTAAACTTTTCAGTTGTCACAAAATCATACTTAAACTTTATGACATAACCTTTTACCGCATCAAAGAACGCTTTGCTGCCCAGCTTTCCGTAAATTGCATACAAGAGCCCCGCTCCTTTATCATAAATATCGGAATAACCCATCGGATCCTCATCATTCCAATAATACAGCGACTTTGTCAGGTCCGTTGTATCGTCCGCATAACTCATGTTCGCATCACGCCCGATTCCCGCAACACGTGCAGCGCTCAGCTTAAGTCTCATCTCCGTTTTGAAGCCGCTTATATCAGCGGTGAACTCCGGCGGATATGCTTCATCGTAAACAAATTCGCAAAATCGGCAAAAGCCCTCATCAAGCCACGCTTCTTTCACTTGGTCATTGCCGACAATACCGTAAAACCATTGGTGCGCAACCTCATGACAAACGGAATGATCCATTGAGTAAACCGTTGCGGCGGCCGATTCATCCGTTTTAAAATCCAGACCCATTTTCTCAAAATCATCAAGCGAAATCTCCGGCGCTATCATAACAAGGGTTGGGTATTCCATTCCGTTCACCCCGCCGGTCAGCCCGTTAAGAACAACACTGAGCGTGCTGTAGGGGTACTCTCCGAACTTTTCCCCGTAGAGAGCGAGCGATTTCGCTGCAACATCAAGCACCCTGTTCGCCGTTTTCGGAAGCGTAGAATCATAATATACGGTTATTTTCGTGTTTCCCGTGTCTTTTGCCAGTGTTTCGAAGCTGTCGCTTGCGCAGAATGCAAAATCGCGTACGTTTTTTGCGTGATACATGCCGTCCGCTCCGAGCTCACCCGTTGCAGCAATCTTGTATCCCTCAGGAACATTTATTCGGACACTGTAGTTTGCAATGTCCGTATAAAACGCGTCGCCGATATCAACATACGGTTCAACTGCATAGGCTCCGTTTTCATACACGGCGGGTGTGATTACAAAATTGCCCAAGTTGAAAATGTTTTCCTGCCAACCGAAGCGATTCTTTATGTTCGGAATCCGAACGCTGTATCGAATTTCTATCCTGCAGCGTTCGTCCGCGGCCAACGGCGAGGCAAGAACAGCCTTGAACACGGTCCCTTTAACGTTTTCAAGCTGTGACTCACTGCCGTTCAACTTTATGCTTTGAACAGCTGCACCGCCCCCGTCCGCACTGAATGCTTCGGGATAGATGTTGAAGTATATTTCCGAAAGATTTTTTCCCGCCGGGTTTAGATAATCCGTCGTTTGTTCAACCGTGAGCATATGCTCATCCGTTGAAAGGGTAACATCAAGCACAAAACTGCTTGCTTTTTGCTCGTTCTCATTCACCGAAAGCGATTCAGGCACGCTTGTCGGCAAAACCAAATCCGTCGGCAAAGCCAAATTCGTCGGTTCGGCGGTAAACCGTATCGGGTCTTTTGTTCGCCCGGAATCAATTCCGACTGAGCCTTTGCAGCCCGAAAAACATACGGCGGCGAGCATTACCGCCGTTGTCAATAACAGAACAAATCTTTTCATTTCAGCACACTCCCTCGTTTACTTAATCACCGACCGTACACGAAAATTCGTTCGCTTCTCCGATTTAATCAGTGACTGCTTAAGTTCTGCAAAGAGTGTATACCCCGATTATTTCCGAAATGTTTCCGTCAGCGCTCCAAGCCGATATATATTATTTTGTTCTCATCGTCAAGCACAACATTGAGGAACAACCCGACCGTTTCGGAATAATAACGCGAGCCGTTGTATTTCCAGTCCGGCAGTACATCCAGCGTGCTGTATTCAAGGTATTTTTCCATGAATTTCAGGCGTTCGCTTTCCGAATCCGCAATCGATATTTCTGCGCTGAACCGAATGCTGAACGCAACCACTTTTTGAGTCCCGTCCTCAACGGCTGCAACGACTTCCTGTGCGGGCATTTCATAATCTTTATTATAGCAATTGTATGTTTTCACGTGTTCGGTTCCGTATACATCGCAATATGAGGCCTCGTTCAAAGAACACATGACTGCAATTTTCATTTCTTCCAAAAACGGCATGGCAGAAAGAAAATCGTCCAGCGCCGAAATCATTTCCTCCCCGCTGCACTCTTCCGCTGTCGTTTCGTAGGCTGTGCCGCAAAGATATTCTTCCGCACCTTTCAAGAATTCGATCTCACTGCTCCCGATTGCAATTTGAGGCAGTTCATCCGTTGTAAATTCCCTGTTCAGGAGCAATTTATCCGATATTTTAAAATAGATTATCGGTGCCGCAGCAAGTCCCGCAACAGCCGCTGCGGCAAGCAATACCGCCAAAAGCCGCAATACACGCTTTTTCATTCAGCCACCTCCAAATCAAACGAAACGCAGGTTCCCCTGCCGGGTTCGCTTTCAAATTTCAACTCTGTTTTAAAAAGCGTGCATATGCTTTTGCAAATGGATAATCCGATTCCGTAACCCGCTGCGCTTCTGGATTTGTCCGCCTTGTAAAAAGGCTCGGCAGCGCGGCGAATTTCTTCTTGAGTCATGCCCCTTCCGCTGTCCGCAACGCCGAAGCGGCAGCAGTTACCGCTTCTTTCGATTTTCACAATTACTTTTTGCCCGTCAGAAAATCTGAACGCATTTTCAATCAGATTGCGCAGCAGTGTCAGCAGCAGATTGTAATCACAAAGTATCTTTATTCCTTTTTCACTGTTGATATTCAAATTTTCTCCGCTCTCAAACATCTGCCGGATTCCGCGCTCAATGCATTCCGACTCAACGGGCTCAAGTGTCGGTTCCGTTTGAGAAAGCTTCAGCATTCGCAGCATTTTTACCGAAAGGTTTTCCATTCGCTTTGCGTTTTTAAAAATTCTGTCCGCATACATGAACTTGTCATGCTCATCAAGGACATGCGTTCTCAAAATATCCGCATACCCGATAACGGAGGTCATCGGCGTTTTAAGCTCGTGCGAGAAATCGGCAACGAAAGCCGTCCTGTTTTCAAGCTGCTGCTCAAGCTCGGCAACCATTGCATCAAAACTTTTGCTCAGTGAGCCGATTTCATCCCCGGAATCAATCCGTGTACGAAGCGAATACTCTCCCCCGCTGATTCGGTTTGCCGTTTGAGCCAACCGCTCCAAAGGCCTTGTTATCCGCTTTGTTATGAAGAAGGCAGCAAGCCCGGAGCAGAGCAAAACAGCCGATTCAATCAGCAAAAATGCAATGTATTGGCGTTTTCTTTCGGCAAACACATACGAAATATCATATCGCATGATAATGTTTAATTCCGTTCCGTACGAACTCAGCGTTGCATTGAAACAATTGAAATACCCATTTTCATTTTTTTCAACGGAATATGAATTTTGCCGAAGAACCGGCGCATCTCCCTTAAGGTTTGAAAAAATAACCTGCCCGTTTGAATCGATAATTTCAATTTCTTCTCCCGTTGCATACGCAACCATCTTATCAGCGTACCGCGCAAGCTCGGTTTTATCCGTTTTTCTTCCGTTCAGCCTGTCGGCAAGCAGTTTGCTTTCAAGTGCATAGCAGCTCATTTGCTTCCGCCTTGAATTCTGTGCAACGGATTCCGCAAGAGCCGCTCTGCTGTTGGTTGCAAGCAGAACCGTTCCGCCCGCCGAAAAAGCGGCGAATACAACAAGAGTTATTATTATAATAACTTTTTTTGAAAGACTCATGTTTTCTCCCGAATGATGTATCCAAGCTTATGTACCGTTGCAATCTCATTTTCGAGTCCGAGTTTTTTACGAAGCCGCGTGATGTGAATATCCAGTGTTCGTGTATCGCCGCTTTCCCCGTCATTCCACACGCGCTCGTAAAGCGCGAAGCGCGAAAGAGCAACACCCTTATTCCGCAGGAGAAAATGCAGCAGCTCAAATTCTTTAGGCGTCAATGTTATTTCTCTTCCCGCTTTTCTGACAATATGTGCTTCCGCATCGAGTTCAACATCCCCGACGCGAAGCAGATTGTTTTTGTAGCCGTGCAGCCGCAAAATGTTTTCGGTTCTCAGAAGCAGTTCCTCAATTTCGAACGGTTTAACAATGTAGTCATCCGCACCCATGCGAAATGCCTTCCGCTTGTCGTCCAGTTCCCCGCGCGCGGTTATGAATATCACCGGTATTGAATACTCATTAATATATGAAAACAATTCGTATCCGCTGATCTGCGGCAGCATAATGTCCAGCAGGCAAAGCTCAAATTTTTGCGTTTCCAGCAGATTTGCACCCTCCTGCCCATCAAAAGCGGCAAAAACGTCATACCCTGCATTTTTCAGCGCGAGCTGTATCAAAGCCGAAATATCTCTGTCATCCTCAACAACCAGTATTCTTATCATCTCATCCTCTGCCTCTTTTTCGGAATAAACATGATAAATTACTCTTCATGTTCAAGCCGCACTTCAAAATTCATTCCGCTAAATCAAAAGAGCAGCGCAAAGCGCGCCGCCCAAGTCATCGTTCACAGTGCGCCGTTCAAAATATCGCGGCGGACACGGAATCAATAGTGCGGAATATCCGTTTCAAGTTTGGAATAGTCCGGTGTTGCATGGGGCTCCTCCGGCGGATCGACATCAACAACGGTAAGCCTTGTAATGTACCATCGCCCGTCAAACTTATCGACAGTGATTTCGTAGCGGCACGCAACCCAGTTTGGAACCGGGTCGGTTGTATCGCTGCTGTAAGGAGTTGCCTGAATGTTCGGAACACGCTCAACGACCTGCAGCGTTGCCTCTTTTGACCACGGCCAAACCCGGAACTTTTCGATTTCCAGCCTGTGATCATATGAATCCACTCGATAGAGCGAATACTTGTTTCCGTTCACCGCTTCATCTTCCTGAAGCCAGCTTTCGGTAAAATGCTCTGTCAACTCGGCTTTTGATTTGTTCCCGAGAATGCAGTCGGCGCGCATCTCCATTCCTTCGGTCACAATAATATATATATTGCTGACATACATTGCCTCCATAAGCGCAGCGTAACAAAGCGTTACAACAACTGACGCAATAAGAACAAAGCGCAATATATACCAAATGGATCTGCGTGCAACACCGTACTTGCTGCGATCCGCTTTTTCAACATCAGTGTCAGACAAGATGACGGATTCTACTTTTTTAACGTCCGCATCTGTAAGTTTTTTTCTTTTCGGCATAATCCGAATCGTCCTCCGTACATCCCGCTTATGCACTGCTTACGCAGGCTTGCGGGAAAAATCATGCAGCCTTTACTGCAATTATAGTATAGCATAGCAATGCCGAACTGGCAAGCTTTTACGATGCGGCTGCACGCTCGGTTTTCCGTATCCGCTGTTATCCGACAGAGTCAGCCCAATTCATCGTTATAAAGCTTGTCCTTGTCAAACGTGCCCTCGGCAAAACAGGGAACCTGTTTGCAGGCGCGAAACAAAGCTGCGCTGAAACGCGACATCACCTGCGGAATCTGCTGCCGCTCCATCGGATAGACAGCGAAAACAAGCAAAGTCTTATTGTGTAATGTCGATTCCGCTCTTTGTGCTGCGAATATGCACCGTGCCGTTCAAAGTCAAAAAGGTCCGACACCCCTTTGCCGTCAAAAGATCCAAAGTCTTTTGTTCCGCAGGATTCTTATCGGAACACGTTATGACTGCATATTTCATGTTAACTTTTGAAAAATAGTCTTCAAGCTTTGAGTTATAAACGCCGTGATGCGGCACTTTCAAAAAATCACAAGGTTGTACCCTTCCCTGTGAAAGCATATCGGCAATACGCTGCTTTTCAATGTCGCCCGCAAAAAGAAAGCTGTTTCCGAGATGTTCGAGACTTACAACCAACGAATCGTTATTGTCTTGGTTTTTTGCATAATCCTTGCCGAACGTGCCCACGATGTTCAGCTTTATGTCCGAAACGGTCAAATCAACCGAGTCGGATACAGCTTCCGTGCTTCCGCATTTTCCGGTGGCTTCAGCTTCCGTCAATGCATTTCTGTATGACATATAAGCGTATGCCGTTGTGTCGACAGGAGTATAATCAGGCTCAAGAAGCTTCGAAACTTTATATTTTTTCAAAAGAGTCGGCGCACCTCCGATATGATCCTTGTCGTAATGTGTAATAATCAGGTAATCAATGCTGCTGATTCCGAGCGCATCCATAGCTGCCGAAATCTCCGCACCGTCATCCTCTTCTCCGCAATCAACAACAATGGATGTTGTTCCGTCGGTAATAATGCTGCAATCAGCCTTGCCGATTTTGAGAATTTCAATCTTTAACGTATCTTTTAAGGCTTCATTCACATCGTTCTTGGGTGTGCATGCCGCGAACAAGCAACAAAAAAGCAGCGCGGCAATCATCAAACAAGCACAAATTTTGGTCATAAACTTTCCTCCTTCAAATCAATTTTCGATAAGCCAAACTTCATCCAGCCATTCAAGTCTTCCGTTGAGCCAAGTCTGCAGGTTTGCAACGCCAAGGCTGAAATTTTTCTTCCATAATTTATAGTTTGCATCTTCGGCTTTTGCAAGATACGCTGCCTGCTCCGCAATCAGAGCCTGAAGCTCCGCAATCACCGTTGTGCGATAACAGGTATATCGTTCCGTCAGAAGCTCACGAAATTCATCCTGCTGATAAAGTTTTTTTATCCATGGGCAGGATGAATTAATAATCATAAAGTCTTCATATGTTCCGCTGCCCGGGCAGTCCGATGCATCGTTTCGTTCCTCATCCGCATTGCTCCAGTTCACGATTCCGTAGGCAAGGTCAAAATCCCACAAAGCAGTCATGTAAAGTTTATTTTCGTCACGCTCTTTATACATCCAACAGCTTGTTTTCAAATTGCCGTCTATGTTTTTGCTGATTTCCTGAACTATCACAAAATCGACCCATGAATCTTCATCGATGTATTCAGTATATTGTTCCGAACTGAATCCCATCACCGAGTTATGAACCCGCTGCATGTAGACATTCAGATATTGCAGCACCTCACGCCTCAGTTCGGTATCTTCAATTTCAGGCTCCTCCAAGACAAAATAATCCTTCACCTGGTTCGCCTGATACGGGCAGTCGAACACCTGATCCTTTTTGTAGTTCACTCTTCCGTGAACGTTCTTTTCAATCAGATAACCGCCGGTAATATTGTCTTCATCCGCTTCGGCAATGTTGATTTTGTTTTTTTCAATTGAAATTCTTTCAACCAAAATATATATGCCGTTGTATTTGCCGTTGAGATAAACATCAACAAATTCGCATTTCGGAACATAATCGATACCAATCAAATCCTGATATGCCTTATAAGTAATATAATTCCGCATCAGGGTTGAATCGGTGTAACTCGCAACAATTGCATATTTTTTTGTTTTCGGAATATCGAGCAGTGAAGCCTTTTCGTCAAGCTTTATTGAGTACGGCTTCTTATCATAACCCCATGACGAGTTCCCGCGCCCTTTAACCTTGCCGCTGCCGTTATAATTACCGCTTGCAAACGTTTTTGTTCCGAGTTGCAGCGATATTTTTGCGTTGACCCATTCATCCTTTGTTACGGATTCAAAATCGCAGTCGATGCTTATATCCAGTCGCGGCAGCGCATCCGCAGTTGCATTCACGCACGCAGCCGTAAGTTCCGTCACGGCAATTTTTGCACCTTTTTTCACTCTGTATGTAAATTTCACCGAGCCATCCGCAAGTTTTTTTACTTCGGCTGCCTCCGAATCATTCCCAAAAAAATATGAATATTTGCTGTTATATGTCCAGCCGGCATCAAATTCTGCCGTGAATTCCAATGCTGCGGTTTTTTCGAACACAAAGAACTCCTCATCCGGGTGTCCTTTCAGGTGCATACCGTCGCCTTGAGGCGTTATGTGAACGCCATCGGAAGTGCGCGGCTCAAAATTCCAACCGTCACCGTCATAATGCTTTTCGACCGCCGCTTTAATAACAACACTGTTTGTATCGGCTGTCTCGATTGAGCTTGCAAGTTTTGCGGAATCTGTTGTTCGGATTAAAGTTGCCATCTGAGCAAGCGGAAAAAGCACAGCCGTAACTGCAAGAATAAGAGCAATTGCTTTGCACAGAATCTGTTTCATCCGTCCTCACTTTTTTCTGAAGAAAATTCAGACCGAAGCATATTAATTATTCATGCAAACAAATAAGTTCCGCCGCTGAGATGCCCTCCGCCGGTTCAAACCTGCCGTGACACGCACCGTATTTATCCCACGACTTTCCCGATAACCCGCAGTTCATAGGAGTATTTAATCTTTATCGGCTGATACTTCGGGTTGAGTGAAATCAATCTGACGCTGCCGGATTCGGAATCAAGTTTTTTGCAGAAAGCTTCTCCGTTAAGAACAAAAATGCCTATTTCACCGTTTTCAAGTTCCTGCTGATGATGCACGTAAACAATTTGTCCGTCGTTAAACAGCGGCGTCATTGAATCCCCGCTTATGCGGACAGCAAGGGTTGCTGCTTCCGGAACATTTTCGTCAACATCAATCAGTGTGTAGGAGTCACTGTCAAGAAAAACGCCGGAACCTGCCGATGCCGGCATATCGTAAAGCGGTATCTGCCGCCTTATACGGGTGATTTTTGCCTGATGTGAAAAGCTCGGATTCTCGCGCAGCATTGAAATATACTCGTTCGCGCGTTCCATGCCCACGCGATTCAAACCGTAAAACGGATCTTCGCTGCACTCTTTGCTGCGAAAAACTCTGTGCACATCTGACACTCCGTAAATTCCGCACAGGGAGATGAACTGCTGTGCATCCGGCAGACTGTCGCCGGTCTCCCATTTGCTGACAGCGCGGTTCGTTATTGGATCCCGATTAAATAAAGTTGCACATTCAAAGCTGATTTTTTGCGCAACCTCAGTTTGATTGAGTTTGCACGCTTTGCGAAGCTCTGCCAGTTTTCTTCCGAATTCACGATTTCCGTTCACTTTTCCCTCCGCAGCCGGCCGCGATTCAACTCGTGAAACGCACCTGTAATTCCTTGTCTGCATTATAATGCATTTCGCATCCGATTGCAAGAGATTTTTTTTAAATATTTCTCTGATTTTGAGAAATCGCCCCTTGACATCTCTGTTCAAGAGTATTATCATATGTTCAGTCGCCCATTAGGCGATTAGTACGAGCTTGCAGAGGTGTTGCGATATGTGTGCCACGATACTCCATGTTGATATCAATAATTTTTATGCCGGAGTTGAAATCCGAGATTGCCCGTCGCTTGCAGGGCTTCCTCTTGTTGTCGGCGGGGATATTGAGGCGCGGCACGGGATTGTTCTTGCAAAAAATAATATTGCAAAGAGTTTCGGGATTCAGACCGCAGAAACCATCGTGTCTGCGGTTAGAAAATGCCCCAATCTTTCGATTGTCCCCGCGCATTTCGAAAAATACGAGCAAGCCATGCGTCAAAGCCGTGAAATTCTCATGCGTTTCAGCGACAAAATCGAGCCTTTCGGAATGGATGAAGCGTGGCTTGACGTCACGACTTATGCCCCGACCGTCGAAGACGGCCGCGAAATTGCGGACAGGATCCGCGAATGCTATCGCCGCGAACTCGGTCTTACGGCTTCAGTCGGGGTCAGTTTCTGCAAAGTTTTTGCCAAATTAGGTTCAGATATGAAAAAACCGGATGCAACCACGGTCATCCCGAAAAACGGTTTTAAGGAAAAAATCTTTGCGCTTCCGGTTGAAAGTCTGCTTTTTGTCGGTAAGGAGACAATGCACAGGCTTAATCTGCGCGGCGTGTTTACGATAGGCGATCTCGCCCGCACCGATCCCACCCTTCTTTGCGAATGGCTCGGCAGCAGCGGTGCAGAGCTTTACCGTTATGCCAACGGACTCGATGAAAGCCCCGTGCAGAATTACGGAATTGAGACGGCACTGAAAAGCATCAGCAACAGCAGCACCCCTCCGCACGACATCTGCTGCGCGGGCGATGCGCTCCGTATGCTTCAATCACTCGGCGAAAACGTCGCCGCAAGGCTGAGAAAACACAAACTCAAAGCAGGCGTTGTTGTTCTGCATGTTCGCGACAGCACTCTTTCAACGTTTGAGCGGCAGGTTCGGCTTCCGCGCCCAAGTTGTCTCTCATTCGAACTGCGCGATGCAGCGTTCAATCTGCTTTGCGAGAGCTATGATTGGAAACGTCCGATACGCTCACTCGGCATACGTGCATGCGGTCTTGTATCCGCAAATGAGCCGATTCAGCTCTGTTTGTTTGACGATTATGAACAAACCGACAGGCAGCTTAAAATTGAAAAAACTGCCGACATCATACGCAAAAAATACGGCAGCGGCAGTTTTGTTCTCGGCACGTCAGTATCAACACGGGAAACTTCTTTCATGCCGGAAAGAAAATTCAATCCGCTTCGCCGAACTCAGTAAGCTTCAGGCAATCAAAAAGAAACGATGAGCTGCATCTTGAACCTCTCCTCGCCAAATACAGCATGCGGAATGTCCTTCGGCATGATGAGAGTTTCGCCCTCCGTAAGGATGAAAACATCCCCGCCGACGGTGAACCGTCCCGTACCTTCAAGCACAGTCACCATAGCGTCTCCACCGGCAGCGTGTGTTGAAATTTCTTCATTTTTATCGAAAGAAAACAAGGTCATGCTGACAAAATTGTTTTGAACGAGGGTTCTGCTCACAATCTGTCCGTCGCGATAGTCAACGAGGTCCTTAAGGCAGAGCTTTGCCTGCTTGTCAATATTCTTGAACATTCAATTTCTCCTTAATTCTTTTGCAGCGTTAATTCATGATTCCGAAACCCCTCCCGACGACTTCCTTGGTTTCAATTACAGAAAACAGAGCCTTGGGATCGTTTGCTTTGACGATTGCTTTCAGGGCGGCAATTTCGGTGGTTCGAACAATGCAATAAACAATTTTGCGCGGTTCACCCGTATATGCCCCCTCTCCGTTCAGGAAAGTCACGCCGCGCTTCATCTCGTTGAGAACATGCGGAGCGATTTCATCCCACTTTTGGCTGATTATAAACACCGTCACTGTATGATTAAACCCAGCCATTGTGTAATTCAGCACGGCGGAAGAAACAAATGTTGCCATCAGGCTCAGCAGTGCGGGTTTAAGCCCGAAAAACACGCCCAATGCAGCCATAATCACGATATTATAGCAAATGCAAATGTTTCCCATCGGAACCGAAAGGCGGCGGCTCAGAATAACGTTCAAAATATCCATTCCGCCCAATGTTGCGCCGCGTTTTACAACAGGAACACCCGATGCACCGATAAGCGCCGCTCCGACAATGACCGACAGCAACTCAGAGTTTTCACCCAAATCAACTGTAAAATCGCGCACGAAGGGCAACGAAAACATAACAGAGTAACATATTGTTCCGATTGCGCTGAAAACAATGAATTTAACGTTCACACGTTTTGCACCGATTATAAGCACCGGAATGTTAAGCGCAACCAGCGTGGCCCATCGGGGAATACTCGCAGTGTAATCAAGCAGAATCGCAATGCCGGTAATTCCGCCGGACAGCATGTGGTACGGTGTGTAAAACGCATTCAAAATCAAACATTGAACAAGGCAAGTCAGAACAACAATGCAGAGAGTTATTGCGTCCTGCACCGGATTAAACGCCGGATCATACGGGTTAAATGCTGCTTTAACTCGCGCTGTTTTGTTAAAACTCTTTTTCAATAGATATTCTCCGTTTTCTAAAGCTTTATTCACTTTGCTGACTAAAATTATATTTAATGCAATGCGATTTGTCAATACGGATCATCAAATCCGCACAACCGCAGTCAACCGGTAACAAAAAAAGAAACAGTCATTCGACTGTTTCTTTGGGATCCGGCAGCTGCCTATCCTCCCATGCCGTCGCCAGCACAGTACTGTCGGTGTATGAGGGCTTAACTTCTGTGTTCGGAATGAGAACAGGTGGAACCCCTCAGCTTAACCACCGGAAAGGTGATTGGTTTTCATAAAACCTTGATAACTGCATAAGTTCGGTAAATTCACTTTGATCAAGCCCTCGGCCTATTAGTATCGCTCAGCTGCGTACATTACTGCACTTCCACCTGCGACCTATCAACCATGTGGTCTACATGGGGCCTTACTCCTTGCGGATGGGAGATCTTATCTTGAAGTCGGCTTCACGCTTAGATGCCTTCAGCGTTTATCCGATCCGCACTTGGCTACCCAGCTGTGCCGTTGGCACGACAACTGATTCACCCTTGGTGCGTCCATCCCGGTCCTCTCGTACTAAGGACAGCTCCTCTCAAATCTCCTGCGCCCACGATGGATAGGGACCGAACTGTCTCACGACGTTCTGAACCCAGCTCGCGTGCCGCTTTAATTGGCGAACAGCCAAACCCTTGGGACCTGCTCCAGCCCCAGGATGCGACGAGCCGACATCGAGGTGCCAAACCTCCCCGTCGATGTGAACTCTTGGGGGAGATCAGCCTGTTATCCCCGAGGTAGCTTTTATCCGTTGAGCGACGGCAATTCCACTCTCATACCGCCGGATCACTAAGCCCTACTTTCGTACCTGCTCGACCTGTCGGTCTCGCAGTCAAGCTCCCTTCTGCCTTTGCACTCTGTGAATGGTTTCCAACCATTCTGAGGGAACCTTTGGACGCCTCCGTTACTCTTTCGGAGGCGACCGCCCCAGTCAAACTGCCCATCTAACACTGTCCGAAGCCCGGTTTACGGCACTTCGTTAGAACTCCAATAACACAAGAGTGGTATCCCAACAGCGGCTCCATCGGCACTGGCGTGCCGGTTTCTCAGCCTCCCACCTATCCTGTACATGTGTTATCAAAATCCAATGTTAAACTACAGTAAAGCTCTACGGGGTCTTTCCGTCCTATCGCGGGTAATGTGCATCTTCACACATACTACAATTTCGCCGGGTCCCTTGTTGAGACAGTGCCCAAGTCGTTACGCCATTCGTGCGGGTCGGAACTTACCCGACAAGGAATTTCGCTACCTTAGGACCGTTATAGTTACGGCCGCCGTTCACCGGGGCTTAAGTTCCGTGCTTCGGTTGCCCTAACACTTCCCCTTAACCTTCCGGCACTGGGCAGGCGTCAGCCCGTATACGTCGTATCTCTACTTCGCACAGACCTGTGTTTTTGGTAAACAGTCGCTTGGGCCTATTCTCTGCGGCCTCTCTCGAGGCACTCCTTCTCCCTAAGTTACGGAGTCATTTTGCCGAGTTCCTTAACAAGGGTTCTCCCGCTCGTCTTAGGATTCTCTCCTCGCCTACCTGTGTCGGTTTGCGGTACGGGCATACTCTCGCTCCTTAGCAGCTTTTCTCGCCAGTGTGAATTCAACAGCTTCCTTACTAATCTTCAGTCCCCATCACAGCCCAGCCTTAACATGCGTACTTCACTACATGTCAGCCTCACTGCTTGGCCGAGTTCTTCCATTCACTCGGTCTGTCTATCCTTCTGTGTCACTGCTTCAGTCAAACGCTTAAGTACGGTACAGGAATATCAACCTGTTATCCATCGCCTACGACTCTTGTCCTCGGCTTAGGTCCCGACTTACCCTGAGAGGACGAGCCTTCCTCAGGAAACCTTAGGCTTTCGACGGCAAAGATTCTCACTTTGCTCTCGCTACTCATGCCGGCATTCTCTCTCCCATACAGTCCACAGTCGCTCCCGCTTCTGCTTCTGTCCGTATGCGTTGCTCCCCTACCGATCAATTTCTTGATCCCCAGACTTCGGTATCACGTTTAGCCCCGGTATATTTTCGGCGCACATTCACTCGACCAGTGAGCTATTACGCACTCTTTGAATGAGTGGCTGCTTCTAAGCCAACATCCTGGTTGTCTGTGCAACTGCACATCCTTTTCCACTTAACGTGTATTTTGGGACCTTAGTCGTGGATCTGGGCTGTTTCCCTTTCGACAATGGAACTTATCTCTCACTGTCTGACTCCCGATCATCAATTAATTGGTATTCGCAGTTTGATAGGGTTCAGTAAGCTTTGTGGCCCCCTAGCCCATTCAGTGCTCTACCCCCAATAATCTAAATCGAGGCTAGCCCTAAAGCTATTTCGGGGAGAACCAGCTATCTCCGAGTTCGATTGG
>OLRZ01000186.1_pt1 | contig 54896 bp, 50 predicted proteins | sample 1671931 | NCBI WGS metagenome assembly OLRZ01 (sample SAMEA3136627, study PRJEB25190) | human gut metagenome | reverse complement strand
GTTTTCTTTTCCATATTCTACATAATTCAACCTCTTTCACCTCGCTGTAAACTTCAAATTTACCTGTTTCTTTCACCGCTGCCAAATCCATCATATCATGCGTTTCCATACAGAGCAATAAAAAAGATGGACCACAGAAAACCAGTGATGGAATTTTCAGAGCATTGGCAGGACTTGTTGAGATTTCCTTGGAATGATTTCGCTCTGCTGGTTTGCAGTAGTTTTCGCTGATTTCGGCATCTTTGCGAGGACTTGTTGTATGCTTGGGCGGTTTGTCTTCTGATATGCCCCGATGCGTCACTCACAAGTCTTTCCGCCACAAGTTGTTAAGTTAAGCGCGGTCAAAAATTACACTATTTCGCTTTTTTGTGAAAATCGGCTGATTTCTGATACATCCCGAGCGAATGTTGAGATTTTAGGGACTATTATTAGAGTCCGATAGAAACAGCCAATCTTAATCCAATAAAAGAAGCCATTACGATATTACTTCATGTTCCCTTTTTAGTATCCCATGTCGCAGCGACAGATGGGGAAAGCATGGCGGCACCGCCAGTGAAGGTAAAAGCTTCACCGTTTTTGCTCTCATAGTCTCCGTTAATAAGTGCAATGGGACTGGCACCGTACTGCTTTTTCAGTGCCTCCAGTGCAGGTCCATCTGCCACAGGTTCCACTCTCACACCGCCCTTTGAGTCAGCAAAGGCAGCAAGCTGCTTCGCATAGATGGAAGAATCAACCTTGTCCGGTTCAGAAGGCACCGTTACGGCTGCTGACTTCAGCTCACGGAATCCCCAAAGGAAGTGAGCCGATTCTTCTGAAATATCCTCCCGGCTAAACCCGATCCCAACACGGCTTTCGAACTCCACACGGGTATGTATAGGCTTATCACCCGGCTCTACACTGACAAACCTTGGAAGTGCCACACGGATCGGCTTGTCCTTGCCGGAGGAAGACTGGATCTCCTTTTCATAGTAATCCGACAGCCCTGCAAAGGGATTTGCCCAGAGATATGCATCCACATAGGCCTCCGTAATGTAGACACCATCTACATCTCCCCACTGGGAATACCCCTTGGGAACAGTCTTTGTATTCAGATTTTCCACCGGAGCGGTGAATACCGAGGTTTCCGTAGTGATCTTCAGCGGCTTTCCATCCTTTTTCTCTGGTACTGTCGTACGGCTCATTTTAATGGCCGGACCGCCCGGCTTTTCCAGAACAGAGCTATGACCCATGCCGGTAAAACCGTTGATCGAATACCCACAGGTAAAAGCAAAATCGCGATTTTCCTTTGGCAGGCTGTCCTTGTCAATGAGAATATCGCTGACCGAAGACAATACTCCCCAGGTGCCCTCTTTGGACGACCCGCTCTCCTTAAGCTGCACAAGCTCATAATAGACCGTCATCGTTGCAGTGACGTGGTTCATTGCTGTCAGCAGGGAATATTCCGTCTTGATCGCCGATGTAGATCCGTTCGGTGTCCTGTTTGTAAATTCTGCCTTTTTCAGCTCCACCACTGCAGGATCTACAACCTCTTTACCACTCTCATACATGATGAAATTGCACCACATGATCTGGCTGTTACAGAAGATATTGTCCTCACCATCAGGCTTTGCGGTCGGGACTGTCGTAAGGTATGGTGTGGAGCCGAAAAATCTGCGCAGCGCCACACGGATATAACCGTTCTGCAGGACAAGCGCCCCATCCTCCAGTGTGATCTGTTCCACGGTTGCAGGGTTTGTCGGCCAGATATCTCCTGCAAATGCCAGCGTCTCTAATGGCAGGGCGCTAAATAGCAGGATCAGTGTCAATAAAAAGGATATCGCCTTCTTCATAGTATATAATTTCTCCTCCTCTCCGGATCGTTCAGGTGAATCGTTCGGAATGTACGATAAAAAACATCTTATTTATATAGATACATGAAATCCGAAAAACTCTCACCTCAGAATTAATTTTTTTGAACCCCCTTTCCCCTTTACACACAAAAAAGAGGGTTCCTTTGAACCCTCTTCACAAAACTTTCCTCTTCTTTGTTCTGATTATGTATTATTACTTTTTCAATATATTCCAAAAATTTTATGACTATTTGTTTTCATTAAAAACAGCCACACTGCACCCTGTCTTTCAGTCTACTGATAACAGTTACCGTTAATTTTACATGGATATCGGCATTGTGCCGGTAGGCTTCCACTCCCTGCGTAGGATTTCCGCTAGCAGCTCCAGCGTCTCCTGTAAATAATCCCATGCTTCTATTCCGGTTACTCCCTCCGGAAGCATCTGCAGGTCATACGGATTACGCATTGCCACCACCGTTATGGGAAGTCCAAGCTTCGCCAGCTTCTGCAAAAGTCTCTGCTGTCCCTTCTTCAGGTGCATATTGTAAGTGCACATAATAATACTGTCTGCATTTTTCCTTGCTTCTTCCACTGCCCATGCGATTTCATCATCCATTGGGTCAATTCCTGTCACTATAGCTTTTCCCCTCAGCTTCTCTGCCATATACCTGACAAAAGAGCGGTCATCTGCCGGATTGCTGGCCTGTGTGGTGCAGTAATTATCACAACCGATAAACACCGGTCTCTCCCTCAGCACCGGTTCTTTTCCACAAAAATGTACAATTGTTTTTTTCCTGATTTCTCTCTCAAGAGCTCTGTCACTGCCATCGTTGTAGCTGCTTACCGCTCTGCCGATCCGGTATTTTTCCTTGTATCTCAGAATCTTCTCTGTAGAGTGCTCCAGCTCCGTCCTTGACAAAGTTCCCTGTTCCAGTTCCCGTAAGACTGCCTCCGCGCTTTGTTTCGCCACTTTTGCGGAATGGCTGATACATACCAAATCCACGCCTGCTCTGAGGGCTCCAAGAACTCCCTCCACGGATCCATAGTAGGTCTGAATGGCATTCATTTCCATGCAGTCACTCATTACCAGACCTTCAAAGCCTAATTTTCCTTTCAGGAGATCTGTTATGATAGTTCTGGACATGGTGCAGGGTATTTTATCCTTTTCGATCAGAGGGAATAAAATATGACTGGTCATAATGGCCGGAACCTTCACCCGGACCGCCGCTTCAAAAGGAACCAACTCAAATGCCGCAAGCTCTTCTTCCGTTTTGTTGATCACAGGAAGACCCAGATGGGAATCTGTCGCGGTATCCCCATGTCCCGGGAAATGTTTTCCGCAGGACAGAAGGTTCTCCTGCCGGTACCCCTCTATTGCAGCCAGGGTTCCTCCCACCACGGCTTCTGGAGTATCCCCATAGCTGCGCACTCCGATAACGGGATTCCGTACATTATTGTTGATATCCAGTACCGGTGCCAGATTAAAGTTGACACCACAGTCAAGAAGCTGTCTTGCGGTAATCTGCGCACAGATTTTCATGTTCTCCGGATCTTCAGTGGCTGCAAGAGCCATCCCTTCCGGCACATTACAGAAGTCCTCCGATAATCTAGTCACAACACCGCCCTCCTGATCTATCATGATGAATGCCGGATGTCCGGTTTCCTGTTGCACCAGCTCCTGTATCTCTACACATAAAGCCCTTAACTGTTCTCTGCTCTCCACATTATGGCGAAACAGGATGATATTGCCGATTTTATATTCTTTTACCAGACGGATAAATTCCTCATCAAGGCCTGTTCCCGGGAATCCCACCACGAAATGCTGTCCTGTCATTTTCTTTAGCTCTTCCATCACTTCACCTACTTCTCTGTACTCTTATTCGTACAAATGATATTTTTGTTTTCTCAGTATAAATTCTCGGCATTCTGCCTCATACGCTGCCAGCAGACTTTCTTTCTCCCACTCTCCAAGAAGATCCCCACTGCCGGACAACAGGGACAGCATCGGCTTTTTCCCTTCTGCAGACGGCGGCAGGATCTGAAATTCCTGTCCGTATCTGTTCCGCAGGTGATCCAACAGGGTAATTCCCAGAGTAACCGGCCGGAACTTTTTTCTGTCTGTTACGTGGAAGATCACTCCTCCACAGTTTTTCCCTTCATATTTGGATGCGGAAGGGGTGAACCATACCGGGGTCGCCACTACCCCGGGAACCCCTGCCTGGTTCATGGCTTCTGCAATCTCCTCCGCAGCTATAAATTCCGCTCCCACGATCCGGAACGGCGCTGCCGTGCCTCTGCCCTCTGAAATATTGGTTCCTTCTAACAGGCAGGTTCCCGGATAACACAGCACGGACTCGAAGTTCATCAGCGCAGGGCTGGGTGCTATCCATATTTTCTTCCATTCCGGATACTGCATTGTTCTCTTCCATCCGCTGCATTTCACGATCTGCAGATCACAGCCGATCTTCTCCTCTTCATTCAGCATCATTGAGGCTTCTCCGGCAGTCAGGGCATAGCGGTAAGGAAATCTGCAGCAGCCTACGAAGCTGTGGTATTCATCCTGCAGCAGTCCTCCTTCGACAATATCTCCCCCAAGAGGATTCGGTCTGTCCAGTACTACCAATGTCTTGCCGGCAGCTGCGCAGTCTGTCAGCGCATTCCGCAGTGATGACAGATATGTAAAAAAACGGACTCCTACATCCTGGATATCATAGATCAGCAGATCAAAGCATTCCAGCATTTCCTGCGTAAAATGCCTTCCTGACTTTCCGTACAGACTGTATACCGGAAGATTGGTAATCGGATCTGTGTACTGATCTACCAATTCTCCGGCACCTATATTCCCCCGCACTCCGTGCTCTGGGCCGAACAATGCTGTCAGGTGGCATATTTCCTGTAATATCTGTATATCCGAACGCAGCGCACTGTCTCTTCCGGTAATATTGGTAAGCAAAGCTACTCTGGCTGTGTTCAGTAATTTGCGGTATTCTGAAATGTGGTCTATCCCATATTTTATCATTTTGCTGCATCCTATATTTGTCTTCTTTTACTTGCCTTTGCTGATTTGGAGCTTACTGGGTGATCGTTCTGAGACAATCCACATCCGTGATTCCCTGTGCTCTTTAATATTTACAGATCCTGTCCAGATACTCTCTGCCATAGTATTCTCTTCCATCTGTCATCCGGCTGATGAAAGCATCGATCAGCATATTGCCAGGTCCCGTATCGAATGCGGTTACCAGGTCCAGAGTGCAGTCTCTGGGCAGAATGGTTACCTGCCAGATCCACATCCGCTGTAGAGATTCCGGCCTGTTCACACAGCATTACGCAGGCCTTTGCATACTGTTGTCCCAGATAAACAGAAATTCCTGTTCCTCTACCCGGATATTCAGGCCATTTCCCGTTATCCTGATCAATACTGCATCAATGCCGTCTGCCGAGGTACCGGACATCAGTCCGATCACCAGACATTCTTTTTTTCACGTACTGTAAATATATCTTTTTTCATCAGTGTCCCTTATTACGATTCTCTGGAAGCCGTTATTGCCGCTGCAACGTGTCCTTTCGCCTTTTCCAGTTCCTGTATCGCACTCTGCTCATCCAGTTTATTTTCAATCATCACGATTGCTACCTTTGGCCGGTAATCACATTTTTCCAGTGTGCTTTTCGCCTCTTCTCTGGATACCCCTGTAGCATTCTGTACAATGGTCGCACACCGGTCGATCAGCTTCCGGTTGGAAGGCTTTACGTCCACCATGAGGTTCCCGTACACTTTTCCCAGCTTGACCATGGTGCCTGTTGAAAGCATATTTAACACCATCTTCTGTGCGGTCCCACTCTTCATCCGCGTGGATCCGGTGATCACCTCGGGTCCCGGCATCGGCGCGATCCCGATATCCGCCAGCCTGTCGATCTCTGAGTCCTTGCAGCAAGTCACTCCCAGTACTGCTGCACCTAATGTTTTCGCATATTTCATGGCGCCGATCACATAGGGTGTTCTGCCAGAAGCCGCTATTCCTACTAGTACATCCTTTTCCGTAAAAGATACTTTCCTCAGATCTTCTTCTCCCAGCCCGAAATCATCCTCTGCTCCTTCTACTGCCTGAAACATTGCCTGATATCCTCCCGCCAGGATTCCTACTACCATCTCCGGGGATGTGGAGTACGTTGGTGGGCATTCTACCGCATCCAGCACTCCCAATCTTCCTGATGTGCCACAGCCGACATAGATCAGCCTTCCTCCGTGCTGCAGCTTCTCTGCAATGATATCCACAGCCGCTGCAATGTTATCCACTTCTTTTTCCACAGCATAGGCTACCTTTTTGTCCTCTGTATTAATGAGTCTGATCATTTCCAGTGTCGGGAGTTCATCTATATGTAAAGTATTTTCATTTCTCTTTTCCGTTGCTATCGTACTCAGTTCCATAATTTTGTTCTCCTGTTCTTCTGGTTTTATCCCTTCACTGCGCCAACCGTTACCCCTTCAAGGAAGTACTTCTGTAATGAGAAAAATAATATAAACATCGGTACCGCAGAGATACATGCACCTGCCATCATTGGTGATAACAGCGTTCCATTAGCGAACTTGAAGGTCTTAAGTCCTACCTGAATGGTGAACATTTTGTCCTTGGAGGTTGCCAGAAACGGCCAGAAGAAATTATTCCAGCTGCCTAAAAATGTATTGATCGCCATAACTGCCAGAATGGTCTTGGACAGGGGCAGTATGATCAGACGATATATCTTGAACTGCCCACAGCCTTCGATCTTGGCGCTCTCGATCAATGCTGTCGGAATGCTTGCAAAGAACTGCTTTGCCAGGAAAATATTATACGAGGTACAGATGCCCGGCAGGATCAGGGAAATATAGGTGTTTGATAACTGGAACTTACTTACCAGTAAAATGTATAAAGGCACCTGAATCACCTGATACGGAATCATCATCGCCATGAGTACCATATAAAACAGGAATTTGCGCCCCTTAAAGTCAATTTTTGCAAAGGCATACCCTGCCATCCCTGCAAATACAACATTTCCTATCACTACCGCCACTGCCACTACCAGACTGTTCCACAGCCACCGTAAGGAATACTGGTTAAACTGGATAAATGCCTTATAGGAATCCAGAGACCAGCTTTTCGGGAAAATGGAATAGGATGTCGAAGCTGCCTCTATTGCCGGTCCGAAAGACCATGCGATCATGTATATAATAGGAAATATTGAAATCATTGCAAAAACGATCAATATGATGATCAGAATCGTATTGCGCAGATACAGTTTTTTCCTGTCTTTTAAATGTTTGGAATATAATCCTGTTGCCATAATTTTCACCCTTTCCTGTTGTTAATATTCAATGTCATCTCCCATGACCTTGAACTGCAGCATCGTAAGCAATCCTATCACAAGTGCCAGAATAATCGCCTGTGCACATGCCAGACCGTATTTTCCGTAGGTAAATGCATTGTTAAAAATCAACAGACCAATCATCGTGGTATTATTGTCAGGTCCTCCTCCGGTCATCATGTAAGCGTTCATGAATACCTGGAAGGATCCAATGATTCCTGTTACCAGCAGGAAAAGTGTTGTAGGCTTGCACAACGGAAATACGATATATCTTACCTTCTGCAGGAAAGAAGCTCCATCGATCTCCGCCGCTTCAAAATACGTGTTATCAATTCCGTGCAAAGCTGCCATATAGATGATGATATTACTTCCATGGCTGGACAACAGCGCCATTAAAATCAATGACAGCATTGCCGTCTTGCTGGAGCTTAACCAGTTCTGCGAAGCAAATCCGAATACACCCAGAATACGATTGAAGATACCGGACGGTGACGAGTCATACAGCCACAGCCACACCACTGCGATCGCCACTCCGGATGCGATGCCCGGCAGATAATATAACGCCTTAAATACCGACTGCAGTTTCCTGGAAAAAGGAAGGATCATAATGGATATAACAAAAGAAATCAATAACGAACACGGCACCACGATGATCGTATACAATACCGTATTCTTAATGGATTTCCAGAACAGGGAGCTCTTCACGGCTTCCAGATAATTGTCCAAAGCGACCCATTCCGATCCAAATGGCTTGTATTTCTGCAGACTGGTGATGACGGCGGAGATCACCGGATACAGGGTAAACAGTATAAAAATGATCATTGCCACACCGATAAATAAGTAGCCACTGATATTATCCGCCCGATTGATTTTTTTCTTTTTCTGGTTAGTTTTCATCATCTCATTATCCGCTCCTTTGGAAATTTTGGTTCAAAAAAGCCCTGCTCTTACAAAGAGCAGAGCTTTTTTTTGAAAGTGTTATTGAATCCATCCGGATGCGCAGTTCTCTTCTCCAAATGCTTCCTTCGCTGCGGTACATACTGCATCGTATACGCTCTGTGCGTCGGTCTCTCCCGCAAGCAGAGACTGGAATTTCGGTGCGATCACTTCATCCATAATGGTCTTGGCATTTGCAGACATTTCTGCAGTGATACCGGTCGGAGGTGCCACTACCAGACTGATCTCTCTCTCGGTTGCCTTCGCATTTAACTCGGACTGATCCAGCTCGTAGGATGCCTGTGCCGTTCTTCCGCTCTCACATACACAGGATAAATACAATTCGTTGTCAACTGCAGCTGCTCTTTCTCCGGTACACAGGAATGCCATGAATTCACATACATTCTTCAGATGCTCTTCTGTAGTGTTATTGTTTTTAAGCACTACCATACCGTCTGTTGTGCCGTAGCAGGATTCTGTTACGTTGTCCATTACAGGTACTGGCAGGAATACATATTCCATTTCAATACTGCCTTCCGCAGCACTTCCATCTGACATTCCAGCAATGTTCTTCTTTACATTATTTTCAAACAGAGGCATTGCCTTGCCGCTTACCATTGCCTGTCCTGTCTCCAGCATTACCAGTCTCTGTCCGGCTTCTACTGCATAATCAGGCATATAACCGGATTTTGTCATGGTCTCCACAGCCTGTAACAGCTTCAGCATGTTTTCAGAAGTGTAAGAATATTTCAGATCACCGGTAAAGTCTGCGGTAATTCCTGCAGATACACCGAAGATGCTGACAAAGTCCTTGGTCGTAACTCCTGCATTGGCAAATACGAAACCGAAGCAGTCATCTGTGGTTCCCGTTTTCACAATTTCCAGGAACTCGTCATAGCTCCAGCCTTCTGTCTGGATCTTCTCTACATCTGCTCCAGCTGCCTCCAGCATTTCTCTATTGCCGCCCAGTGCCTGAATGGAGATGTATAGAGGCAATCCGTATAAGGTATTATCCAGTGTCATGTAATTCAGTGCATTCTGGTCAAAATCTGCGATGACAGAGCTGTCCAGATAGTCTTCAATATTGACTGCTACCATTTCCGCATAGGTACCAATGGTGCTGTAGCTTGCTTCTACGATATCCGGCGCCTCTCCTGCCAGTGCCATGGTCGTTGACTTGGAGATGTGTTCGTCCCAGGAGGTTGCGATGACCTCTACCTTGATATTGGGATGTGTCTCCTGATACTCCTTGATCCAGCCATCTAAAGAATCTACATAGGTGCCCGTCACCGGGGGTACCATGATCGTGATCGTATCCTCTGCTTCGGAGTTCTCCGATTCCGGCGCCTTTGTTTCATTTTCGGTCTCGGTCTCTACTGCGGATGAGCTCTCTTCTGCAGGCTTGTTATTAGCACTCCCGCAAGCTGAAAGGGATGCTGCCATTGTAGCTGCCATCAGAATTGATAAAAACTTTTTCTTCATATAATCCTCCGTTCCCATACACATTTCGTATGTTCTTTACTGTGAAATCATCATATCAAAGCGATAACTTTTTTTCAAGTATTTCAGATTCTTATGAAACTTTGTTTCATTCATTGTTACATTTTACAATTTTGCAGCCATTTCTCCTTATGTTTTAGTGATATTTTATAATTTTATTCCTTCTCTTCCCACTTGTATCTTTTATCAATGTATGTTTTATTGAAGCGCCCAAGGAACGCCTCATAATCCGTATTCACATAAGCCGTATATAAAATATCCACCACATTTAACTGTGAGATCCTAGATGAGCTTGCACCTCTCCTGAACAGTGCCTCCCTCGCCGATGTGTATAAGATATAGTCCACCTGACCTGCCAGCGTGGATTCTGCATATCTGGTGACTGCCAGAACCGGTGTGCCCGATAGCTTCAGCTGTTCCGCACATTTGATCATTTCTCCGGTTTCTCCAGAATAAGAAAAAATAATCGCAAAGTCATCAGCTGTTGCATTCTGCGCCAGAAGATACTGGGAATGCCAGTCATCCATCACAAAGCAGGTCTTGTTTACGCGGAGAAATTTCAGGCTTGCGTCCTTCGCCACACAGAGAGAGGCCCCCATGCCAAACAGAAGCACCTGCCTGCATGTAATAAGGTGCCGCACACATTTTTCTATTACTTCAACGTCCAGAAAGCTCAGGGTCTCCTCCAACGACTGGATATTTTTATAAGTCACCTTTTCCGCGATCTCCCAGATACTGTCCTGACTACTGATATCACTTAAATGCTCCCTGCCGTTATCTTCATAGCTGGCAAGACTGTACACTACTGCCTGCTTAAACTCTTTATAGCCGTCAAACCCAAGGCTTTTGCCCAGTCGTACGATCGTAGCCGGTGACACATGAAGTCTGTCCGCCAGTTCCCGGATACTATACCGGGTCACCAGTGTCGGCTCTTCCAGCAGGCATTTTGCAATATGCTTTTCAGAACTGCTGAGACTGTCATACATTTCTCTCATTCTTACCATTGGATTTCTCTTCATGCTTTTCCTCCCAGATAGTCCCGGTAGATTCCCGGATGGCTTTCTGGAATCTCTATTGCATTCACCGTTTTCTCATAGAATGTTTTCGCTCCGGTCACACTTCCTATAATGGCATATGCATAGCCCTTCTCTTTCATTGCCTGAAGGCAGTTAAAAAGCAGAGCTTTTCCAACGCCCTTCCCCTGTTCTGCCCTGCTGACCCGGGTAGGACCAAAAAAATCAGGTGCAATGGCATCATAGCAGGCATAGCCTATGATCTCCTTCCCCCTGACTGCAATATACATACTGACAGGAGTGTGGGCAAAGCATGCCTCACACTCTCCTGCAGCATTTATTCCACTATTCTGTTTTACCCATTCCACCACACGAAATCTGTCCGGAGCCAGTGGCCTGATAATCCGGTAATCCTTCTCCGTCTGTGACATTGTGGGCAGATCATACAGTCTTACCAACATATCGGACATGGTATTCTCTCCTGCAGACTCACATTTTAAGAGCCATCATTACCGCCCCTGTCAATGCATTTTGTTTCGGCGCCACACATATAAAGCCGGGATTCCGGGCTTGTATTTCATCAACCAGCTTTGTCCGGTAGATGGTGTCGTTTTCCAGCAGTCCTCCTAACAGCGCTATTTCTCCCTGCTGCATGGACAGCCGGGTGATTACCGCCTTTATGAGCTCCGCAAGGCTTTCTGCATTTTTCTGCAAAATCGTCATTGCTGCCGCATCCCCCTTTGCCGCCTCCTGCTCTGCAATTCTCGCTGCTCTTGCAACACTGCTTTTACTGTTTTCATATACATAGGCGATCATCTTCTGCCGGTCGCCAAGATCCAAAATCTCTTTTACTGCATCGATCAGGCCAGTCTCTTCCCCATAGCCATCCCAATAATGAGTTACTGCTTTCAGCACATCTCTGCCAATGGCATATCCACTGCCTTCATCTCCGATGAGGTGTCCCCAGCCACCGGCTGTGATATAATCTCCTGCTTCGTTCCTTCCACAGCAGACAGACCCCGTTCCAGCCACAACAGACAGTCCCGGTCTTCCTTCCAGGGCACCCCACAGAGCTATTTCCTGATCTCCCACCAGTTTCCAGTTGATAATACCTGCCGTTTTCATGGCCTGTCCGATCAGCTCTCCCATGCGGGGATTGCTGACACCTGCTGCTCCAATGCACAACGCAGTACAGTCCCCTTCCGTATTCAGGAAGGCAGTAATGTCCGTCAGCAGCTTGCAAAATGCCGTTTCACCAATGCTGTTCAGATTAAACGGGCCATATTCCCGTGCCGCTATCTGCTGCCCCTGTAAATCACAGCATAATACTCTTGTTTTGGTGCCTCCACCATCGATACCTGCTATCATTTTTACTTTCTGCATCTGTTATGTCCTCTGTCTTTCTTTTGCCTTGGGATGGATCTCCGAAATCAACACCGCTGATAAAATAAGAGCAGACCCTGCAATCATTTTTGCCGTTACGCTCTCATGCAGCAGGATCACAGAAAATACCGTTCCGAATACCGCTTCCATTGATAAAATAATCGCTGATTTTGTCTCGTCCACATATTTCTGTGATATTGTCTGAAGCAGATAGCAGATCGAGGTGCTTACAACCCCCAGATATAACACCGCAAGAATACTTTTCATGGATGGATGAAACGAGAAATCACCACTTATGACCAGACACATGGCTGACAATACAAAGGCAGTAGACATCTGCAGGAAATTCAGAACAGAAGCCTGTATTTTACCTACATATTCTCCGGTCAGGAATATCTGGAAGGCAAAGCCAATGGCACAGAGCAAGGTCAGTCCATCACCAAAATTCACAGAAAAATTACTTTGCAGAGACAAGACCCCTGCTCCTGCAATCGCCATACCGGCTCCCAATAGGCTCCGGACGGGGATTTTTTTCTTATAAATGACAAGGGCGATAAATGGAACGAACACTACATTGGTTGCAGTTAAAAATGCATTCTTGGATGGCGTTGTATACTGGAGCGCAATGATCTGAAGGGCAAATCCCGTAAATAATGCTGTTCCAAGTAAAAATCCGCTTTTAATTTCTTCTTTTCTGATTGTGCCGATTCGCCTGCCGGCAAGCATTCCCATAAATATCATTGCAATCAAAAAACGAATCGTCATGATCTGGAATGGTGTCAATGTCTCCAGAGCCATATCACTTGCAACAAAACCACCACCCCAAATAATCGTCACAGCAATAAGGCCTGTGATTCCCAAATACTTTTTCATTCATTTTTCCTCTTACAGGCATTCTCGAAATAAGTACATATCCACAACAACAGCTAACGTTGGCTGAATCCGTGTGCTCGCCCAGTAAGCGCCATTCTTTGTGGTCTCTTCTCCTACTGTTGCCGCTGCGTAAACACCTGCGCTGCACCCTTTTTCTTTTGCCCGCCTGAGTGCTTCCATAACAATAAATACACCGATCCTGTCATCCGATGCCAGGGCAGTGATTCCTCCGCGTTCAATTGCCTGGATTCTCACCGATTCCGTAATTCTTGTAACAAGCAGACCAATTTCATCTGCATGAGCAGAAAGCATGATCCGGACAGGACTGTCCGGATTCTTCACAGCCAGAGACAGATATCTGATTTAAAAGATTCGTTAAAAATTGCCGATCCATGTTTACGTCCTCTGTTTTAATTCTTTTACGCTGTCACGGATATACAGTCTGGCAGGCAGTGTAACCTTCATGCACAATTCACGTTCCTCAAACAGACGCTCCTCCAGCATATGAACCGCATATTCTCCCATGTATTCCATCTGCACCTTTACGGTTGTAAGCGGTGGGATCATATATTTGGCAGTAGGGATGTCATTAAATCCAATAATACTGATATCCTCCGGAATCTTCAGTCCGATCTCATATGCTGCCTTATAGCAGCCTGCCGCCATGGAATCATTGGCTACAAATATGGCTGTGGGCATATCCTCCTGCTCATGTAATTCCTTGAAAAGCCGATCGCCATACTTGGCATAACACAGTCCTGTCTTGATATACTCAGGCCGGTACAGGCCCTTTGCCGTCAGATAGTCTTTCACAGCAATGGTACGTCCATCTTCTATTGCTTTTCCATCTGCATCCGTCTCTGCACAGCCGATAAAGCCAATCTTCGTATGCCCCTGTTCTACAAAATAGTCCAGTACTTCAATCACAGACTGCCTGTAATCTACCACTATAGAGTCGAACTTTTGAATATTGGCATCTGCATCTATAAATACTGTCGGTTTATTCCAGGATTCTATCTTCCTGAACATGCTTTCGCTAAATGTTCCGGTACATATAATTCCATCTACTTTATTGATAGCTTCTACCGTAGATTCCATTGTAAGCGGGATCCTTTTGCAATCTTCTTCGGTCAGTTCGTTCTCAACAGCCAGACGAATACACAAATAATAAGGATCATTCAGCTCTTCTGCCGGTGAATATGTGTATAACACTCCCACCTTTAATCTCTTTTTTCTTTTTTTCTGAGACTTTAATTCGTACTCTAACTGCTCTGCTATCTCAAAAATCCTTTGTTTTGTTTCTTCCTGAGCATTCAATGTCTCATCATGATTCAAAACTCTGGAAACAGTAGCAATTGACACGCCTGCTCTTGCAGCAATCTCTTTAATCGTTGCCATATCCACACCTCTATACCTTTGTATTTCGCCTGACTGTTAATGACCTAGTCTGCGCATCAGCATCACATATGCCCGCTTTACCTTGCGATCTCCAAAAGATCAGAAAATTCCACCAGTTGATATGTTGCCAGTCCGCTTGCCACAGCATCACCCATTGCGGCACAATCCATGCCGCCTCCAATCGCAGCTTCCAGACCGGCCTTTGCGTCTTCTACGACAAGACAGTCTTCAGGAGCTTCTCCCACAAACTGTGCGGCTTTTACAAATACTTCCGGATCCGGCTTGGATCTTGTAATGTTTTTTCCGTCAGATACCGCGTCAAAATAACCGTCCAGCCCAAGCCGCTCCAGGATAAATCCTGCATTCTTACTGGATGAACCGATTGCCAGTTTTAAGCCCTCCGCCCTTAAACCATCCAGTGTTTCTTTTACTTCCGGTGACAGATCTGCCGGGCTCATGTTTTTTAAGAGTTCTTTATAAGCTTCGTTTTTCTTTGTCGTATATGCTGCTTTATCATCTGGAGACATGGTGCCTTCATAGCGCTCTAGAATGATCTCAAAGCTTTCCATACGGCTTACACCCCGGAGTCTGTTATTGATCTCTTCATCAAAATAGATGCCAAGCTCATCGGCGATCTGCTTCCATGCCTGATAGTGATACGCATCTGTATGACAGATCACACCATCCAAATCAAAAATCACTGCTTTGTATTTCATATCACTCTCCTGTTATCCAACGTTTACCTTTTCTCCTTGAATCCTGACTTCCACGCTTCCGCCTTCCAGGACTTTGACCGCGACACTGTTATCTGCATGTACCGTAATCTCCAGCCAGGAATCCAGGTGATGAATGCGGAAAGTAAGTCCGTTCCATTCCGGCGGCATATGGGGACAGATACAAAGCATTCCCTCCTCGTCCAGAGACACTCCTGCAAACCCGAATATAACAACCTGCCATACTCCTCCAGCATTTGCTGCGTGGATGCCTTCTCTGGTATTTCCCTGCAGATTTACCATGTCGATCAGGGCTGCTCTTCTCAGGTACCGGTACGCCTTGGAATCATCCCCTACCTTCAATCCCATAATGGAATATATGCTGGGACTCAGCGAAGACCCATGTAATGTCCGTTTTTCATAATAACTGTAATTAAGCTTTGTTGTCTCTTCATCAAACTCCTGCCCCATCAGATGCAGAAGCATGACAACATCCGCCTGTTTGATGATCTGCGTCTCACATTTTTTTGTTGTGTTTAAGATTTCCGGTCGGATCGGCCAGTCATTCTGGTCGTATTTTTCGATCAAAACTTCTTTGAGATCGAAATATCCTTCAAACTGCTCCAGAAGCTGTGTGCCTTCTTTTCTTGGAAGGTATACTTTTGCCGCAACTGCATCCCATTCCGTAATCTCTTCCTCTGTAAGTCCAAGCTTTTCTGCCAGTGCTTTGTACTCCTTCGGGTATTCCCTGCTTAACATCTCTGTAAGAGCGGTCACGTAGCGCAGATTCCATCTTGCCAGATAGTTAGTGTAGACGTTATTATCCACCGGCTCATGCCATTCATCCGGTCCCGTTACCTGATGAATCTCATAGCGGTCATTTTCTTTTATATACTGCAATCTGCTTTTCCAGAATCTTGCCGTCTCTATGAGTATTTCTGCCCCCTTATAAAGGAGAAACTCTGTATCATGGGTGATTCTCACATAATTATAAATACCGTAAGCAACTGCTGCCGTTACATGATGCTCATACACGGCTACATAGCAGCGGTAGCATGTTCCATCCGGTTCAATCGTCCAGTCAGGGCACTGCTCGGTTCCGTCATCTGCGGATTCCCATGGATACTGTGCTCCCTGATAGCCGTTTTTTGCAGCATTGGCTCTTGCCGCCTCCAGCATACGGTAACGGTAAGTTTCCAGATTTCTCGCCGTATGAGGAAATACATATGAGAAAAACGGAAGCATGAACAGCTCTGTATCCCAGAAGGCATGTCCACCGTATTCTTCTCCGCTCAGAAGCTTTGCTCCAATATTCACCCGGTCATCGTGCTCATTTCCCGTGCTCATAAGATGGAATAGATTGAAACGGACAGCTCGATCCAGTTCAAAATCTCCCCTGATCTGAATATCTGCTTCCTGCCACAGCCTGGCATACACCGCCTGATGTTCTTTGAACTCTTTCTCAAAACCCAGCATTCTGAATGCGCTGATTTCTTCTGCTACCGCTTCTGGAATCTCCTCCACAGGGATATCACGCCCGGTATAAATACTAACGTATTTGGTTACCTCTACCGTTTCTCCCTGTACCACATCAAAATCGTTAAATTCTACAGCCTGCTCGCCAAATGCACCAAACTGTGTTGTTTTAATCACATTTTCGCCGTTTTTTACAGCTTCAAGATAACTCCCCACACCGATATGCAGGTTATTGTCTCTTGTTGCAACTTCCAGATATACACCCCTGTCTGCCAGACTCCTGTTGGCTGTCAGATATGTATGCTTTACCTTGAATCGTGGTGCATCACAGAAATTGATCACGGAACCATCTATGATATTCTCCACTTCAATAATACCATCATAATTCAATGGTGTCACATATAATTTCACTCCCATGCGGTGCACGTTTGCGCGGCTCACATAACGTATCCCTTCGATCAGCGTCTCTCTTCCTTTTTTGTCCCGGAGGCGGAATCTCTTGACAAGGCAGGCATTGTGCATGTCTAATGCTCTTGAAAATTCAAGGATCTCACAGTTCTCGACTCCGATCAGTTCCTTTTCCACATACAGCTTTAAGCATAGCCAGTTGGGAAGGTTCGCCAATTCTCTCATGAATGTCTCTGATTTATCAAATACTCCGTTGACATATGTACATGGAATACTTGTGATCGTACCTTCTTCATGGCTGCCTCTTGTTCCGAGGTAGCCATTGGTAAGGCAGAAAAGACTTTCATATTTTAAGTTTTCCTCCGGATTGTATTCATCCTGCAAAATAACCCATGCATCATCGCTCAGAATATTTTGAAAGCGACTGGAAAATCTTTCTTTTATCATTTCTTACTATACTCCTATATCTTTGTTTCAATCATCGTGATATTTTTTGCATGCAGCGTTTACTTCTGCTCCTGCCTGCACAGCCTGAAGCGTGAATGACATTACAAAATCCTGTCTCTTTACCTTGTATTCTTCCAGCTGTTCTTCTCCACAGCTGTTGCTTCCAACACCCGACTGACGATAATCAATATGGATTGTTACATCCTCTGCTTTTTTAAGCTGCCAGGGATGCTGTGCCTTCTCGATCATCTCGTCTGTGTAATTAGAGAGATTTATTCCATAGGGTGCTTCCATCGTACAAAGCATGCTGTTCTTCCCATCACCGATGCTGAACCACCTGACAGCTTCTCTGTGACCGTTCTCCTGCGGGAATACATAATTTGTACCCATGCCGTCCACTGTGCTTCTGTATATTCCCACCGGACATGCCGTTAAGGTATCCTCATAGTTTTCACCCAGCCCACGGCCAAGCCACATTGTATTCTGCAGACTCTTATCAGCCTTGAGCACGACGCCAAGCCTTGGCAGGAATGCCGGTTCCAGCTTACCCTTTTGTACTGTCCTTGCATCCAGATGAACCTTCACCTGTCCGCAGGGATATACTGTATATTCGTAGGAAGCCACATAACCCCAGGACTGGTTCAGACATCCGAAATACTTCTGCATTGTCACAACAGCCTTCTCATCGGACAGTTTATAAGAGAACCATTCCAGCTGCTCACTGGATTTCTGGATAAAGTATTTGTTCATCCAGTCATCCTTTTTGTACATATCATTGTCGATCGTCGGTCTGTAAACTGTCATCTTAGGACCATCCGTAAGATAAGATTTTCCGTCTATTTCAACAGATATCATTTTACCAAAAACCGTGTGGAATGCCACACAGATCTTTCCGTTCCTGATCCGAAGGATTCCCCCTGATTCTTCTGCTGTCAATTTATCCCCTTCAGGTCTCCGCTCCAGCACCGCCATATGTTCCTGAAGTGCAAACTGAGTTCTTGAAATCTCATAGTCTTTTTCTGCAAATGCCGTTGCTTCTTTATAGCAGACAGAGACATTGAGATAATAGTCTGTATTTGCCTGCGGCATAAATGTTGTATACGGAATAACGACTCTCTGTTCTCCTCCAGGCGCTGCATCCAGCTCATGGATCAGACCTTTCTCCACTGTTTCCTCATTTCCACTGATCCACCATTTGATATACAGATGAGACAGTGATAAGAAGTCATACCAGTTGGTCAATATAAGCTCGTTATTTTTACCTTCTACCCTTTGTACTTCGATGGGTGAGATCACCTGCTTATATTCGAGAAGGGCAGGGGATGGTGTGCGGTCCGGCATCAGCATTCCATCTATGCAGAAGTTACCATTTGTCGGGAAATCCCCAAAATTTCCACCGTATTTATAACAGGTGTGTCCCTCTTCCTCCGTGTAGATACCATGATCATACCATTCCCAGATGAATCCTCCCTGCAGACGGGAATGGCTGCGATACATATCCTGATATGCCTTAAGTCCTCCGGGACCATTTCCCATGGCATGTCCGTATTCACACATCACATGGGGTTTATCTCCCTTTACTTTGTACTCTGCAATCTCCTGCAAGCCCTTCAGGCGCGTATACATTGTAGAGTACACATCTGTCACCTCTGCCTGCGAATCTCCTTCATAATGTACCAGTCTTGTCTGATCCAGATCCCTGATCGCCTTTGCCGCACTGCGGAAATTGCATCCAAAGCTGGATTCGTTGCCCATAGACCACATAATGATACAGGGATGATTGCGGTCACGTTTCACCATGCGCACGCTTCTGTCTACATAGGAAGCTTCCCATTCCGGATCGTCCGTGATCCATTCATAGTTTTCTACCCACTCAAAGCCATGACATTCCAGATCCGCCTCATCAATAACGTATAATCCATATTCATCACAGAGATCATAGAAATATTCATTCGCAGGATAATGTGAGCAGCGGACAGCGTTGATATTGTGCTTTTTCATTAAAATCACATCTGACTTCATCTGTTCATAGCTGACCACACGGCCTTCCCTTGGATTATAATCATGATGATTGATTCCATTGAGCAATATCACTTTATTATTGACTCTGAAGTTTCTGCCTTTTATCTCGATCTTCCGGAAGCCTGTACGCACTCTGGCTTCATGACCATCTACCCTTGCTACGACTGTATAGAGTTCAGGTGTTTCTGCTGTCCAGGTTTGCACATTTTCCACGAAAGCTTCCACATGCGCATGACACTCATTTGTCTCAAAAACACCTTCTGCGATCCGGACACCTTCTTTTTCCAGATGCCATGTACCGGTGCACTCTTTCTTCTTCGTGCGAAGATCCATGGATAAAATACCATTTCGGTAGGAGACGTCTAAATCTCCGTTTACACAGCAATCCATAATGGCGTTTTTCGATTCATTGATCAATTCAACATCCCGGTAGATGCCGGAAAGCCACCACATATCCTGATCTTCCAGATAGGTTCCGTCTGACCACTTATATACACGGACCGTGATATCATTGTCTCCCTCAGATACATAGTCTGTAATGTCAAATTCACTGGGGAGACGGCTTACCTTGCTGTAACCGATGTATTCTCCGTTGACCCATACATCAAACGCACTGTCTACGCCATGAAACTTAAGCACAGTGTCATTGCCAAGCCACTCCTTCGTAAGTACTACGTTTTTCTTATAAATGCCTGTCGGATTCTGGCTCGGTACATATGGCGGATGAATCGGGAAGAGATATAGCACATCTGTATAATGCATCGCATCATATCCACGCAGCTGCCATACTGACGGAACATCAATATCGTCCCATCCGTCAGTGCCGGCATTCATAAATCCCTCCGGAGATAGTTCAGGAGCCTCTAAGTATAAAAATTTCCACTGTCCGTTTAATGAGATTTTTTCTGAGGTGTCCTCATAAAATGCTGTCCGGGTCTCCCGTCTGCCTATGCCTGTAATCGTCTGGTCTTCCCATCTCTTTTTTACTCGCTGCTTCATATCAGTTCTCCTCATCCTCATCTTATTTAATAGAACCGCTGGTTCCTTCCACAATATACTTCTGGGCAATAATAAATATAATGACCGGCGGCACGATCATAATGATCGTAATACACAGCATCGGAATGATCTTCATCGAATGAATCCCTTTGAACTGGGCAAGTCCAAGCGCCAGGGTATATTTACTTCTATCCTGTAAGAAGACCAATGGTCCAAGGTAATCATTCCATGCAGTGATCATGTTAAGCACACCGACCAGGATCAAGGCGGGTCTTAAAATAGGCATGAAGATCTTCCAATAAATCTGCAGGGAATTGGCACCATCGATACGTGCTGCTTCCTCGAAATCCTTAGGCACTCCCATAAGAAACTGTCTCATCAGGAATATATAATAAGCGGATCCAAACCATGCCGGAACAATCAGGGGCTTCAGGGTGTTGATCCATCCAAATATATTGAACTCCATATACTGCGGAATCATCGTAACATCCCACGGGATCATCATTGTCGACAGCAAGATCATAAACAGGACATTTTTACCTTTGAAATTAAATCTTGCAAATCCATACGCCACAAGGGAACATGACAGAACCTGTCCGATCGTCGTTCCTACCGTAACCAGAACAGAATTGAAGAAATATGTACCAAAGGGCTGTGAGTTCCAGGCATCCGCAAAATTCCGAAATCTCCATTCTGACGGAAATAATTTCGGAGGGAACGCAATTGCTTCCGCTTCTGTCTTAAACGCTGAAAATAACATATACACAAACGGTGACAGGAAATAAATCGCTACCAGTACCAAAAGAATATAAATGATAACCTTTGAAACTTTTGACATTTTCATTATCTATTTCCTCCCTTTCTTTTTCTTTGCTCCGCCGGCCTCTGTTTCATAAAACACCCACGCGGAAGAGGATTTAAATACTAACGCCGTTAAAATCATGATGATCACAAACATCACCCATGCATTTGCACTCGCATATCCGAGCTTACGATGCTTAAATGCATTGTTGTAAGTCATAAGTCCATAGAAATATGTTGACTTTAACGGTCCTCCGCCTGTCAGAAGCATAACCTGTGTAACCTGCTGGAATGAACTGATAATGGACGTGATCAGGTTAAACAGAATCGTCGGCGTGATGATCGGCAGTGTGATACTGAAAAACTGTCTTGCCGGTGACGCACCATCCAGATTGGCAGCTTCATATAAATCTATGGGGATATTTTTGATATCTGTGTAAAAGATCAGCATCATGCTTCCTACTCCAAAAGCACTGGCAATGATAACCGCCATCAGCGCCCACGCCGGATCAACCAGCCATTTGGGACCTTCGATTCCGATCAATGACAGCAAATAATTCAATGCCCCATAATCACCATTTAAGATCCATCCCCAGATAATAGATATCGCAACACCGGAAATAACAGTTGGAATATAATAAATGGTTCTGAAAATCTTTACTCCCTTGACCGGCTGCGTGATCAGCATTGCAAGAAATAATGCAATGATCATATTCAGCGGTACAAAAATCGCTGCGTACTTCAAAGAAATCACCAATGATTTCCAAAACTGTTTATCTTTCGTAAACATCTCCAGATAGTTCCCAAATCCCACGAACTCAGCCTTTCCTACAAGCGGCCAGTTAAAAAAGCTCATGATCAGTGAAAAAATGAGGGGGCCGATCGTAAATACAAGGAAGCCGATAATCCACGGCATAATAAATAGATATGGTGTCGCCGTTTTCAGATGTTTCTTCATAGCTTATTCCCTTCTTCTCTGTTTTTACTACTTTTATCAGTGCTTTTATACTATATTTTACTGGTAAAATGTAAATATCTGTTTAAAAAAAGGACGGGTGAATGATGCCCGTCCCTTATTTAGCTCCATTGCTTATACGATTCTACTGTTATTCCGCAACAGCCTCGTCCAATACCGCTCCAACATCCTGCAGGGAACTTGGATTAAATACTTCTTCAAACGAAAGAGCCAAAGTCTCAGAAACTTCTGACCAGTTGTCAGAGATAAAGCTTGCAGGTGTATATCCCGCACTCTGTTCAAGCATTGTGTAGAATGGTGCAAATTCAGGATTTTCCATGACCTTCTCTGATTCTACCACAGTATACAACGCAGGCATCTCAGTTCCAATTCTTTCTTTACTTGCCCATTCGCCAGTCCAGAATTTAACAAATTCCCATGCGGCATCTTTGTTTTTACTATCCTTGGACATCGCAATACCGGATGTACTGAGAATACTGATAGAATTATGTTCTGCATCCTTAAACGCCGGAAGCTCTACCAGACCGAAATTCAATCCATCTGCCTTGAAGTCGTTGATCGACCATGCACCGTAGATATACATAGCTGCCTGCTGTGAACGGAACTCATCTGTTCCACTCTTCTCAGTAGCAACCGCATACCCTTCCTTCTCCATATCCTGGAACATCTGGAACACCTCTTTGGATTTCTCCGAATTCAGATTGCCTTCCAGATTACCCTCCGCATCACAATATGCAGCGCCATTGCTCCACAGGAACATTTCAAAATCATAAGGATCCGGCTTCATAGAGAAAGCAAATCCCTTTGCATCTGTTTTGTCCGTGATGGTTTTTGCAGCTTCTTTTAAGTCATCCCAGGTCCAGCCAGCAGTGGGTTCCTCCACGCCTGCCTGTGCAAACAGATCTTTGTTGTAGAACACAACATGTGTTGTAAATCCAATCGGAATACCATAAGTAACTCCATCAATAGAGTTATACGGCCACAGAGCTTCGTATATATTATCCTTGTACTCCTTGCCTTCCTTTTCAATATAAGGATCCAGTGATTCCAAACCTTCATGATATGCCGGATAATTCCACATATACATAACATCAGGTGCATCTCCGGATCCCATGCCAGCACTGATCTTCGTATCAAAGTCCTGTCCGTATGCTTCCAGCATTACTTCAATATCATCGTGCTCTGCATTAAATTTGTCAACCATTGCCTGATGCTTATCGACTTCCTCAGCCGTTTCCCACGTTGCAAAACGTATTTTTGTTTTCCCTGTCTCCGTCTTTTCGCTTGTTGTTTTTTCTCCTCCACATCCACTAAGCAGGCTGCTCACTGCCAGTGCAGCCACAAGTCCACCAACTAATCTCTTTTTCATATTCATTCCTTCCTTTCGTTTGATTCGAAGTACATGACGTTATGGAAATGTTTCCTCGAACAGGTTTTGTAATAAACGTCTTGAAAATTTTAGCTAAAATATTTTCATGTTTTACTTGGTATAATTACTATAACATTTTACCTGTTTTGTGTAAATGTATTTTACTGTATATGTTCATTTTCTATATTTTATACAGTTATAATCTCACTTTTTTGTACATTTTGTATATTATTGAACACATTTTTAGTTAATTATTGAAATAGTTTTATTGCTCCTCCTGCAGGTATTTCGATTTTTACCAGTCCATCCTGTATTTCTTCCAATATTTTTACCACTGCTCCTCTACAGTCCCGGATCACCGCTTTTTTACCGGAGGTCTGTCTCAGATCCAGACAGATACCGTTTCCTTTGGTAGAATTTAAGATCAGAGCTTCTTTCCAGTGCTCTTCCACACAGATCAATTTATTCTCCTCATAAACCCCTACGACAGCTCTGTTCCCCTTTTCTCCGTATACCACCGGATATAACTGTTCCGGATGTTCCGCAGTAAAATCTCCTCCCAGTCTTTCTTCGAACCACTCCTGCGCCAGTTCCATATGATATCTGATCACTTCTAAAATTTCCCGTTCACACTCTGCCAGCCGGACAGACAATTGCAGGCTTCCAAAGAAGCAATGCTGCAATGCGATTGCCACACCTTCCGGTTCCTCTCCTTTATTCCACATAACCATATCCGAATGAACCGCTGTATCGCCACTCAGTATTCTCAGATCCACCAGTCCCACTCTGTTTGACAGCTGCGACATCGGACAGTCGTCCACCCTGAGTATATTCCCAAACTTTCGAATATATGGACCCACATACTTCTGCCGAAACTCTATTAATATATCCGGCTTAAACCCACGAAGCTTCTCGTACAGTTGTACCATCATGTGTTCCAACGCATCCTGTACATCTCTAAAATCCATATTTTTGTTATATTCCGGTGTCGCGGCTCCTTCGTGGAATTCATCGATAAAATCCATTTTCAGGCCATCCAAATCATAGTTCTTTACGAGATCAACATATTGTTCCATCAGATATTCCCTTACCTCTTTGTAACGGATATCCGCAACTCCTGCATTCATGTCCTCCTGATACTCTAACAGCTTATCTGAAAATCTCTTCCATATCCCGGAGTTTTTACCAATAAACGGTATGCTTACCCATAGCATATATTTCATTCCCAGGGAATGTACATACGCGATATGCTCCTTCATATGAGGGAATTTCGTTTCCGATGGTATCCAGTCTCCGCAAAAAGCATATCCCCGTTGATTATCATCTGTCTGCCAGCCATCATCTACGATTATTCCCTTAAAGCCCATCTGCGCAGCCAATTCGCATTCTCGTTCCAGCTGTTTTTCTTCCATATTCTGATGGTAGGAATACCAGGTGGAGTAAAAAGGCATTTTAGCTGCTTCCGGCACGCTTGCAGGCACAATTTCGCACCTGTCCTTCCACCATGTCTGTACTTTCCCTAATATCTGCGAATAAACAACTTTCTCTTCATTGATGTAGAGTTTTACCTCACTTCTCCCTCTTCCCATGTGTATTTTGCATTGAAACAGAAATCTTCCGTCCTCTTCATGAACGCCTATTTTCCATTCTACTTCCCGTACTGCTTCCGACAGAGCTATTGTAATACAGTTATTGCCTCTCTGGTCATAGAGGCAATACACCGGAGCCGAAACCGACAACGATGTTGTGCGCCTCCTCTGCCAGTCTGCCCCATACACTCTTCCATACCCGCAGTCCGGATACCAACAGCCGACCGTATTTGTAATATCCTCATACCATTCCAGCCATAATATCTCTTTCCTCTCTGTTTCCAGAATCTCGTATGTATATTCATATATGCCTGTTTCCGGTTCCTCTTTTTTGCACATTATCTCTTGTTTATTGTCTGTCCAGGTTAAAATCTCTCTCTTCATTTTGTCAGGCTCCTTCTTTCACTAATTTTTTCTTTTTTATATTCCAATATACAATGTACATCACTGCTGTAACTCCCCAGGACACCGGGTGACTTAGTGTAACCGCCTCTACCGTTGGATTCAGCGGTACCACGATCAGCATCCAGACAATCCGTAAAAAACATATGCCAAAGCCATATAAGCCAAAATACGGACTCCGATTTTTATCACCTTCTGATCCGCTGTGAAGATCGCGAACAAGCCTTTGCCAAACAGCAGAAACAAAAGACTCATTCCAATAGAAATGATCAAAGTCAGTCTGACGCTGACAGAAACACCTTTCAAAATGCGTCCATACTTTTTAACCCCGTAGTTTTGTCCCGTAAAGGTGGTTATGGCAATTCCAAATCCCGTCAATACCATCCAATACAATGCATCTATTTTTGAGACCACCGCCCATGCCGCAACCGTATCCGTGCCAAGATGATTCAAGCCCATTTGTATGATGATATTTGCCGAACTGTACATGAGCGCCTGCATCCCCATGGGAATACCGAGCCACACCAAATATGCCAAGCTCAAATACGACCACCAGCAGCAGATCCAAAACCGTATTCAGCGCACAACAAACGATCAAATAATACAACGGTTTCCTTGTATCTCCAACTGCTGCCAATGCAGTTATCCCGACAAAATTGCCAACGACAATGGCATCTATCATATTATAAAGCTGTTGAAACAGAGTCCCTACCATGATCGGAATTGAAAAAAAACACTAATTGTTTCCAGATAACCCCTTCTGTAAGCAGTTGATCTTGCAGCCTGCCTGTTTTAATTTTTGGATGCATCATCCTTCCTCCCTTCCTCCCATATATCTCATTAATTCGATTATATCCTCTGTTTCTTTTCCACAATAGATGTTCTTGTTACAAGAAACAGTCAAAATATTAGGTGTCGCTTGAAATATTAAACAAAATATGTGAAAATGTATGCTATCAACAGATACAAGGAGGTGCAACATGGAAAACAGTAATGTTCTGCATATTCCTGACCCTTCGTATTACCCCTTACAATTATTTTTCTTTGGCAAATCATCATGTAAACCAAAGCATAGCGTTGCAAACCACGTCCGGCAAAATTATATTATTCATTTCATCACCTGTGGAAGCGGTATGTTTTCCACAGGAAAGCATATTTATCACCTGCATGATACTCAGGGGTTTTTTATTTCACCGGATACTCCTGTTTTTTATGAATCCAGCGCCGATCATCCATGGGAATACTTTTGGCTTGGAATAGACGGAGCCGGAGCTGAAGAATTTTTTTCCCATCTGGGATTAACTGCGCAGTCCCCTGTGTTTGAATGTCATAATATTGCTGCATTATCAGAGCTGATCGATGAGATGCTGAACATCTCTCCGGATTCCTTTGAAAATAAATTAAAGCTGCAGGGACTTGCTTTTCTTTTCCTTGCATCGGCTTCCTCCTCATGCAGTTCCATCACAAGTCCAGTCCCTCCGGAAGCCAACAAACACATAGAGCGGACTATCCGTTTCATCCAAAGATATTACCATCAGCCGATCACTGTCGATGATATTGCCAATAATGTATCATTAAACCGCTCCTATCTGGCAACATTATTCCGCCATTCCATGGGCACCACCATTCAAAACTACCTCATGGACTATAGAATATCAAAGGCTTGCGAATTGCTGATCCTTACAAATGATTCCGTACATGCTATCGCATACTCCTGCGGATATAATGATGCTCTCACATTTTCTAAGGCCTTTAAGAAAAAAAAGGGGATTTCTCCCCTTGCATACAGAAAAAAAGAGCTGGGTCAATGACCCAGCTGCAGTTCCATTTTATTTACTCTATTACGTAAGTATCTTTTCCATTCTTCTTCGCCTGATAAAGCAGACCATCTGCTATTAGAATGCATTCAGCTAATTTTCTCCCTGCTCCCTTCACCTGATAAAGTCCGATGCTGCAATGCACATCCTGTCCCTTTTCTTCTGCTTTATCATGAATCTTTTTTCTGAAGCCTTCAATACGTGCAGTTAATTCATCCCTGTCTCCGATATTCTGCAGGAAAAGAATGTACTCATCACCGCCATATCTGCATGCGATGTCTGACGGACCGCACATTTCCTGAAGTGCCAAGGCTACTTCACGAATCCAGAAATCACCGGTTTCATGTCCATATGTGTCATTGACAGACTTGAAATCATCAATATCCATAAATCCCAATACCGCCATATCACCTTCGGACATATTTTCTAAACAGCTTCTAACCTTATCCACTCCACTGGTTTTATTCCATAACCCCGTCATGATATCGTGGCTCGCTCTGTATTCGGAAATCAATAATTCTCTTTTTGCATTCAGCCACTGATCCGAAACCTGTATCATATGATCTACAGAAATAATCATGGATGAAAAGAAAATCGCCAGATTCTGCAGATACCAGGTGTCAATAACATAATCAAAGAAAGAAGTAACTGTCAGGAGACAAACATATCCCAGATACAGGCGAAATGTTTTTTTGCTATATTGCTTCCTCTCCAACAGCAGGGCAGCTAATAATACCAAAATATCTAATATAAGCAGAATCCTGATTATACCATAAAATCTGCCATAATAAAAATAACTATCACTTCTGAAATAGAAACACTCTTTTCTGATATCCGGTAGTGAGATGCAGATCATGCCAATGATTCCACACAGAATGGAAACTGCCAGCAAAGCCTTCTTTATTTTTACAAATCTGCCGTTTTCTTTCATAAGAAATACTGTAAAAACCGTCAGATACAGATACCTCAACAAGTACATGGCATAATTTACGATTTCTAAATTCAGGTACACCCATTCCGCATTTATACCTGCAAACATATGAGTGTCCAGATCACCCAGCACCATTGCTACTGTGATAAAATAGATAATCTTTTCCAGCACTTTTTTCCCTCTCTGTTCGAGAGCTTTCACAGTGCTGGATGAAAAAACAATATAGGTATCCATTATAAGGCACCACAATGCAACAATGCATATATACTGATTCATCATGATTTGCATATATTTAATTCCCTCTTATATATTTTGCTGTTCTTTTCAGTGCAAACCTATCTGCCATATGCCCATACGTGTCATTCACCTGCTTGAATTTATCCATATCAAAGAAAACAAGCACCATACTTATAATGATCTGGGAAGAATAGCCTAAAGATCCACGGATGAATCTGTTATCGGATGAATAGGAATAAGCAATATCCGTAAAAAATGCCGAAAAAGCGATCAGTGCACCACGCAGGCAACCACCGGCCTTATCGTATATCCCAGTGCTGACAGCAGAATTCTGTACATTGTAGGATAGGGAAGCCCTGCTGTTACAAGCTCACAATTATAGAAAATAAGCTCCAGCAGCTCCAGTCCCATGATCCACAACTGTAAATTCATAGGCTTCTCATTTCTAGCGCTTTAGTACTAGTTTTAATTTCATGATAAGCTTATCTTATTTCCTTCGGAATTGCAAGGAAAAATGCAATAAAAAAGACCTCACGGATTTTTTTATAACTGGTTCACGATATTTTCCGGTCTTCTGCACCGATAATCAGTATCTTCGTTCTCTTTCTTGTTCCATGTCCGATACCGGTCGATCCTATAATATCGTATATGTTCATACCATTCACCCCCTTGCCAGATTCAGAAGGATCCTTACAACTGCCTCCATGGATTCTATACAGATATACTCAAATCTGCCATGGAAATTATGGCCTCCTGTACAGAGGTTCGGGCAGGGCAGCCCCATGTAGGAAAGTCTGGCACCATCCGTACCGCCTCGGATGGGAACCACCACCGGCTCTACCCCGGCTTCCCTCATCGCCTCCATGGCATGATCGATCAGCTCCATATGATCCTCTATGATCTCCTTCATGTTGAAGTAGGAATCCTTAAGCTCTATTTCCACTGTGCCTTCCCCATACTTCTCATTCAGGAATGCACCGGCCTTCTCAAACAATGCCTTTTTCTGTTCAAATTTTTCTCTGGAATGATCCCTGATGATATAATCTGCCACTGCCCTTTCAACATCTCCATTCAGTGCATCCAGATGGTAGAAGCCCTCATATTTTTCCGTATACATCGGATTTTCAGATACAGGCAGCATTCCCTGAAATTCCATGGCCGTCAGCAACGCATTCTTCATTTTGTTCTTGGCATCTCCCGGATGCACACTTCTCCCATGGAAGGTTACCCTGGCACCTGCCGCATTGAAATTCTCGTATTCCAGCTCCCCAAGCTTACCTCCGTCCACCGTATAGGCACAGTCTGCTGAAAACAACTCTACATCAAAGTGATCAGCTCCCGCTCCCACCTCTTCATCCGGGGTAAAGCCGATCCGGAGCTTTCCATGGGGAACATCCCTGTGGGAAAGCAGGTACTCCGCCATGGTCATGATCTCAGCAACACCTGCCTTGTCATCTGCACCAAGCAGCGTGGTTCCGTCTGTCACGATCAGGCTCTTTCCCTGATATTCCCTAAGCTCCGGAAAATCCGCTGTTTTCATGACAATGCCAAGCCCGCTGTTCAGGACAATATCCTCTCCGTCATAAGCTGTAATGATCTGCGGCCTTACATTCGCCCCGCTTACTGCAGGAGCGGTATCCATATGGGAAATGAAGCCTATGACCGGCTTTCCCTCCATCCCTTCTGTGGCAGGAATGGAAGCATATACATAGCAGTGCTCCTTATCATAGGTGATCTCCTCTGCCCCCATTTTTGTAAGCTCGTCCACGAGGAGTCTGGCAAGCTCATGCTGCTTTGCCGTAGTCGGCGTACCTGTTCCCTCTTCATCTGACTGGGTATCTATCTGTACATAACGTAAAAACCTGTCCGTAACCTTTTCCATCATAAACCTTCCTTTCCCTGCCGCTATTTTTTCTTTTATTTTCTTATCTGCCATAAATCTGTATCAATGCATTCAGCTTTCCCTTTTTGCTTAATCCCCGGCCTCCGGCATAGACAAATCTTCCATAGCCACGTACGGAAATCTGGTCTCCGTCCTTCAGCATATGACTGTTATTTTCACACTGCCTTCCATTCACGAAGATCCTCTTTTGCAGAAACAGGGCTGCACTGTCACTTCTTGATAATTTATACACCTTTGCGATCACACCGTCAATACGTTCTGATGCAATCTGTATATTGATATCCTTAAGATCTGCCTCTCCTTCCACCGGTATCTCCTCCGTCACCTCGCAGAGGACAGAGGTATGTCTTACCCTTGTCAGATTTTCCATGATATAAGGTGCAATGGTCTCCTTACAGAACAGAAATGCTTCCTTTTCCTGAAGGATAATATCCCCAAGAGTACCTCTTTCAATACCAAGGTTCATCAGTGCACCAAGAAAATCCCTGTGTGTAAGATCCTCTGCAAATTTCTTCATGAGTGGTCTTATCCTGAGACATACAATGGGAAAATCCTGTTCGTAACCAAGCTCCCCCGGATTTCCAAACCGGATCATGCACCGTTCCCGCCCTTCACTGCCACCATATACCATCTCTCCGGCAAATGACAGCTCACGCTCCACTTCGTAGTAGCAGGAAAGCTCCGCAAGCGACAGAAAATCTGTAAAGGTATAACAATTCCCCCTGTACGATCTTTCTGCCAGCTCATGGAGCCTTTTTTTCATTTGTTCTTCTTCTGCATTCATTCTGCTCTTCTGTGCAGCCTTCCAAAATATGCACAGCCCTTCTTCCCTTCCGGGGGCTACACTTTCAGGATCTTATGCAGCCTCTTCATCACATGGAAATATGCCGGAAACAGAAACAGATCAGCAAGGATCCATGCCAGCGGGCTTGCAAAGCAGGCTCCGGTATACCCAAACACAGGTACCAGAAATACACCGGCAAGTGTTCTTGCCACCATCTCAAATACCCCTGCAAGGATTGCAAACGTGCTATATCCCATACCCTGGATCAGGAAACGGATCACATTTACAAACGTAAGTGGAATAAAAAATGCCGAGTTGATCACAAGCATCATCCGTGCATTCTGCAGAATTTCTGTCTCCCCTGCATCCAGAAACATCAATGCAAATCTATCCCCGAAGAAATACAGGATCACAAAGGCTGCGATAGAATAAACAATTCCCAATATGCTACAGGATAGCAGACCTTTGCCGATCCGGTCAAGTCTCTTTGCTCCCACATTCTGTCCTCCATAGGTTGACATGGTGGAGCCAAGGGCATCAAAAGGACAGCAGAAAAACATACTTACCTTTGAGCCTGCTGTCATGGCCGCTACTGCTGCCGAGCCGAGCGTATTGACCGCTGTCTGAAGAATAACAGATCCGATCGCTGTGATGGAATACTGCAGTCCCATGGGAACACCCATGCTGCACAGGATCCCCATCAGATGGGTATCCGCCTTCCATTCATCCTTCCTCACGATCAGGATGTCAAACTTATAATACATATATATCAGACACAGGATTCCTGAAATAAGCTGGGAAAGCACCGTGGCAACTGCAGCTCCCGCAACTCCCATCCGGAAGACCATGATCAGCAGGAGGTCAAGTCCGATGTTCAAAACGGAAGAGATCACAAGAAATACCAGGGGTGTCTTACTGTCCCCGATGGAACGGATAAAGCCGGACAGCAGGTTGTATAAATATGTGGCGGGAATCCCGATAAATACAATCACGATATATGAATAGGCATATTCGAGAATATCCTCCGGTGTTCTCATCAGTGTCAGGATCTGTCTGCAGAATATCGATACCAGTACGGTCATCACTGCAGCAAATCCTATAGAAAGCCACACACTGTTCGCAATAAAACGGCGCATGGTCACATAATCTTTGGCACCAAATTTCTGAGCCACCGGGATTGCAAATCCACTACAGACACCCATGCAGAAGCCGATCACTAGAAAATTCACGGAACCGGTAGCGCCTACACCGGCAAGAGCATCAACGCCAAGTGTCTTCCCCACAATAATAGTATCCACAACACTGTAAAACTGCTGGAACAGAAAGCCGAACAACAGGGGCACTGCAAACCCCAGAATCAGCTTCATCGGTGAACCAACTGTCATATCCTTTGCTGAACTTCCTGCCATTTTCTTTTCCTCCTGAAATAGAAGTTTTCTCTATTGAAGCAAGTTAGAGTATACTCATCTTCCCGTCAGAAATCTAGTATATTTTCTTACAAAAAAAGTAAAAATCTCTTCTGTTCTTCATTCAAAAACTGCCGTTCTCTCCACATAGCCTTCTGTCGTAGAAAAGAGCGGCAGCCTTATTTTTATTTCATCTTAACTTTTCAGTCTGTCTGATTTCTTACGCGAAAGGATTCTCAGAAGGATAACGAACTCCCTTCGGCTGATTATAACCGATGCTGTCAAGCTTTACACCAAGGAACTTCAGCACCTCGAACATTGCCTTTCCGTAATGTCCGAACATAACAGCGCCATGGTGCGGGAAATTCTTCTCAACCAGTACATGACGGTAAAATCTTCCCATTTCAGGAATAGCGAAAATACCGATACCGCCAAAGGATCTGGTCGGAACATCAAGGATCTCACCTTCTGCCACATAGGAAACCAGCTCTCCGTCTGAATTGCACTGCAGACGATAGAAGGTAATGTCAGAAGCTGCGATATCACCCTCCAGGGTTCCTCTTGTGAAATCAGGCTCGCTTCCTGCGGGCTCAAGAAGTCTGTGCTGGATGAGCTGATATTTAACAGCTCTGGATGAGCACATCTTGCACTCTGGTGTATTTCCGCAGTGGAAGCCCATGAAGGTATCTGTCAAAGCATAATCATACTTGCCGGCGATATCCTCATCATAAATATACTTCGGTACAGAGTTGTTGATATCAAGCAGGGTAACTGCATCATCAGATACGCACAGTCCGATGTATTCGCTGAGCGCACCGTAGATATCTACCTCGCAGGATACCGGAATACCACGGGATGCCAGACGGCTGTTTACATAGCAGGGCTCAAATCCAAACTGGGAAGGGAATGCAGGCCAGCACTTGTCAGCAAAGGCCACATACTTTCTTGCACCCTTATGGTTCTCAGCCCAGTCAAGCAGGGTAAGCTCGAACTGTGCCATCTTGGCATTGAGGTCTTCGTAGTAGCAGCCTTCTCCCATTTCCTTAGCCATGTCTGCACATACCTCAGGGATACGGGGATCATTCTCATGCTCCTTGAAGGAAACAAGCAGATCCAGCTCAGAATTCTCTTCGATCTCTACGCCAAGCTCATATAAGCCCTTGATCGGTGCGTTGCAGGCAAAGAAGTCCTGAGGACGGGGGCCAAAGGTAATGATTTTCAGATTGCGGACACCAATGACAGCACGTGCGATCGGTACGAATTCGCCGATCATCTTTGCGATATCATCTGCGGTTCCTACAGGATATTCAGGAATATAACCCTGCAGATGACGCATTTTCAGGTTATAGGAGCAGTTCAGCATACCACAGTAAGCATCGCCTCTTCCATTGATCATATCGCCGTCACCTTCTGCTGCTGCCACAAACATGCAGGGGCCGTCAAAATTCTTTGCGATCAGGGTTTCCGGCGTCTCCGGTCCGAAATTTCCAAGGAATACTACAAGAGCATTACACTCTGCCTTCTTTACATCCTCTACAGCCTTCAGCATGTCCTGCTCATTTTCCACAGTGACAGGGCACTCATATAAGTCACCCTTGTAGGCAGCCTTGATTGCTGCACGTCTCTTCTGTGATAATTCGATCGGGAAACAGTCACGGCTGACTGCCACGATACCAAGTTTTACTACCGGTAAATTGTTCATGATTACCTACCTCCTGTTTTCTTATATTGTTTTATTCATTGATATTAAGGTTCTTTCCAACAAGTCCCATGGGACTGCCCTCCGGAAGTCCTCCTTCGGGATGGCCAAGGAGCCATTTGTTCTTGGCTGTAAGGTGCCCGTCCTCACCCTCTGTATGGGCTGCTTCCAGATCAAGGTTGGTTCCCTTCGGAAGTACTACTGTCACACGGAAGCCCTGTCCATTTACGCCGCAGGGTGCATAATGCAGAGTGGTTGCATATACTTCTACTGCGGTTCCTGCAGGAATCAGAAATGCTTCCGCCAGGGAAGTATCATAGGTAAAGTCCTCTGTGATATCCTGCTGTCTGCCAAGGATCAGAATGGCGTCTGTCACTGCTACATTGATCTCTGAACTTCTATGATATTCAAGCGCATTCAGCATACAGTTGTGTCCGTTGCAGTAACCGATCTGGACCTGCAGCTCTCCGTAGGTCTTATCTGTCAGCTCCTTCATGACTGGAAGCGCCTCAAGCTTTTGATCTCCCGGTACATAGATCACATCCTCCGGACAGGGTGTTTCTTCCATGGCCTTGCTAAGCTCTGAAAAGTCGATCCCGGTAACAACTCTTCCATAGGTCTTGAATCTCTCATCTGTTACGCTGTAAATCTTCATTTTCCTTCTCCCCTCTTTAGAATAAAATTACTTAATGATATCAAACAGCGGCTTGCAGGCAGGATAGATCTGCCCAAACTGCTGATAACGCTCGTCATACTTCTTTACCAGCTCTTCCTCCGGCTCTACGGTATCCACGATCCTTACGATCTTAGCGGCAGCTTCTTCCACGTTCTTGTATTCTCCGCAGGCTACCGCTGCCAGCATGGCTCCGCCAAGAGCCGGTCCTTCTTCGCTTTCGATCACATCTACCTTCAGATTCAGGATATTGGCGATCATCTTTTTCCAGAGAGGGCTCTTCGCACCGCCGCCGCAGATCTTGGTCCGCTCAATCTTAATGCCAAGAGACTTGGCTACCTCGAAGGAATCACGAAGTGCAAAGGCTACGCCCTCCAGCACTGCCTGGGTCATATCTGCCCTGATGGTATCCATGGTCATGCCGATAAAGGTTCCTCTGGCATTGGGGTTATTATGAGGGGAACGCTCGCCCATCAGGTAGGGCAGGAAATACACGTGATTTTCTCCAAGTACACCGATCTTCTTCTGCTCTGCGCCGTAGTCGGAGGTACCGATGATCTCATCCATCCACCATTTATTGCAGGAAGCTGCACTGAGCATGCATCCCATCAGATGATAATGTCCGTCTGCATGTGCAAAGGCATGCAGCGCATTGTTCTTATCTACACCAAATTTCTCAGAAGAGATAAAGATGGTTCCGCTTGTTCCAAGGGATATATTGCACATACCATCTCCAACAGTTCCAGTTCCTACTGCTGCCGCGGCATTGTCACCTGCACCAGCTGCTACCTTTACCGTCTCAGGAATACCAAGCTCCCTCGCGATGTCCGGCTTTACTGTGCCTACGCACTTGTAGCTTTCATAAAGCTTTGGCAGCATCTCCTCGCTGATACCGCAGATCTCACACATCTCCTTTGACCAGCGGCGGTTCTTCACATCCATCAGCAGCATACCGGAAGCATCGGATACATCCGTACAGTTCACACCGGTCAGCTTATAGGCGATATAATCCTTGGGAAGCATGATCTTCACGATCCTTTTAAAATTCTCAGGCTCCTTGTTCTTCACCCAGAGGATCTTCGGTGCTGTAAATCCGGTAAAGGAAATATTGGCTGTATACTCGGAAAGCTTCTCCTTGCCGATCACATTGTTCAGATAATCGCACTCCTCATAGGTTCTTCCGTCATTCCAGAGGATTGCAGGACGGATCACCCGATCCTCCTTATCCAGAATGACAAGTCCGTGCATCTGTCCGCCAAAGCTGATACCGGCAACCTGACTCTTATCTGCCTCTGCGATCAGCTCCTTCATGCCGTCCATGACCTGTTCATACCAGTCCTCAGGCTTCTGCTCTGACCAGCCCGGATGCGGGAAATACAGCGGATACTCTCTGGATACGATCTTCTGTATCTTTCCTTCCCCGTCCATCAGGAGCAGCTTCACTGCGCTGGTTCCCAAATCAATTCCTACGTATAACATTTCTCTCCTCCTTCTTATGCTCCCCTTCTGTTCCATCGTTCTATATAAAAATCCTCAGAAATAAATGAGATTTTCTTTCATGATGATCTCCAGCTTGGCATAATGCTTCTTTTCACTCCGGATCCTGCCATAGCACATTTCTTCAAACAGCATCCTCACTGCCCGGTATGCCTGGCTGCTCAGATCCTGATAGATCAGTGCATCGATGGTGGAATCCTCCACACTGCCTCTGATCTCCTCAAACAGATCGAATCCAACCAGCGGAATTTTTTTCTTCTGCCGCTTCAGGATATCTGCGATCACATCCAGCCGGTAGGTAAGATCAAAAATACCATCCGGTTTCCTATCTGGTTCTTCCTGTAAAAGCTTTTCCAGCGCTTCCTTTATCTCCCTTTCTCCGGTAAGCCCAAAGAATGGCGGCAGCATCTCCAGCTTTTCGCAGGTTTTCAGTCTGTCCTGAAACCCGGAAAGTCTGCTCAGGATATCCTGATTGGTTTTATATTCTTCTGTCACCGGTACAAAGATTCTGCCCCCCTCCGGCATCAGCTTCATCAGAAGCTCTGCCGCCAGCATGCCACTGCGGTAATAATCCACACCTACATAATAATTGTCTGGATGCTCTGCCACATCCCGACTGAGTAATACGATCCTGCAGTTTTCCCTCTCCAGCTTCTCCAGAATCTGAAGGATCACCTCATGGCTCGAATAGGAAAGGACAAAGCTGTCAATGCCCTGCTGCCTCATCTCCTCTTCTGCAGTAAGCTGTTCTGCAGGATTCTCCACATCAAACTCAGAGATCGTAAGAGTCAGCCCATCATCCCCAAACTCCTGCCGTGCTCTTTTAAGTCCTCTGCCTACTTCCGAAGCAAAATAATTAGCACTCTTTGACCTAAACCCCACATATCCGATCGCGTAATGGCGGTTCATCGCCAGATTACGGGCATTTCTGTTCTGTACATAATGGTACTTTTCCAGCGCATCCTGTACCGTTTTTACAGTTCCATCGCTGACGCCTTCTTTATTTTTAAGCACTTTGTATATTGTTGTACGTGAAATACCTATTTTTTTAGATATCTCTTCCAATGTCATGCGGGAAGCTTCTTCCATTTTGTACCCTTTTCCCATTCTATTTTTATTTAACACGTGTTAACTATATGCTATCACTAACGGGAATATGTGTCAACAGCTCTGAAAAATATTTTAGCACAGAGTAAAAACGGACCGCTGCTTTCGCAGCGATCCGCCTGTCATTTCAGTCTTTATTCGGTTTTCAGCTACCGATTAGCCTTCGAAAGGAACAACTGCTCCTTCATAGGTCTCTTCAATGAACTTCTTAATGTCATCAGACTTAAGAACGTTAACCAGTGCCTTAACACCTTCATTATCCTCATTGCCTTCCTTAACAACAACGACATTTACATAGGTCTGTGCTGCAAGGGAATCAGATGTTTCAGATACCAGAGCGTCTGTCTGCGCATTCAGGCCTGCATCCAGTGCATAGTTACCATTGATAACTGCAAATGCCACTTCACTGAGAACCTTGGAAACCTGTGCAGCTTCCATCTCAACGAAGTTGATGTTGTGAGGATTTTCTGCGATATCATTGATGGTTGCATCAATGCCGGCATCTTCCTTTAAGGTAATGATACCATTGTCCTGAAGGATCAGAAGGGCTCTTGCCTCATTTGTTGTATCGTTAGGGATTGCAATGTCAGCACCATCGGAGATATTGGAAAGGTCACTCTCTGTTCCTGCATAAATTCCGATAGGCTCATAATGGATCTCTCCAACACTTACAAGATGAGTTCCTCTCTCTTCATTGTAGCTGTTAAGATAAGGGATATGCTGGAAATAATTGCAGTCGATATCACCGGCTTCTACAACCTCATTGGGCTGTACATAATCATCAAATACAGTGACCTGAAGATCATATCCCTGCTCTGCAAGGATGGGCTTTGCTGCCTCAAGGATTTCTGCATGGGGAACAGCTGTTGCTGCTACGGTGATCACCTGAAGGTCACCTGTCTCTTCCTGTGCATCTGTGTCTGCTGTTTCTTCTGCTGCGGCTTCTTCTGTGGTTGTTTCTGCTGCATCTGTCTGTGCCTTACTGCTTCCGCAGGCTGTCAGGACTCCTGTCAGTAAAGATGCTGTCAGAATCAGTGCTAATGCTTTTTTCATAATACTCTCCTCCTGAATATATTGCATTTATGATAAACCCTTTCGGGATCTATCCTTACCTGAGATTTAATCGGTGATACGCTTATCCAGCTTCTTGGACACTGCGGTTCCGATCATCTGCAGTACCTGAACGATGACGATCAGGATAATAACTGCTGCGTACATCACATCCAGCTTGTTTCTGTAATAACCATACTGGATGGCGATATTGCCAAGTCCGCCTCCACCTACTATACCGGCCATAGCGGAATAACCAAGGATCGTTCCAAGAGCAATAGTTGCTCCCACGATCAGGGAGGTTCTGGCCTCTGCCAGAAGCACCTTGAAAATAATAGTAAATAATCCGGCTCCCATGCTTTCTGCAGCCTCGATCACACCCTTGTCTACCTCAAGAAGGGAAGATTCTACAAGTCTTGCCACAAAAGGCGCTGCCGCAATGGCAAGGGGCACGATCGTTGCCGCCGGTCCGTAGCTTTTTCCTACGATCAGCTTGGTAAGAGGCATGATCGTGATCAATAAGATCAGGAATGGTACGGAACGAAGTATATTTACAATAAAATCAAGAACCTTGTAGGCACCCTTATTGGGACGCAGTCCTCCGGGTGCAAGTACTACCAGGATCACACCAAGTGGAAGACCGATGGCATAGGCGATCAGGGTAGAGATCCCTGTCATGTAAATACTGATCCATGTATTTTCAGCAAGCATGCTGATCATTGAACTATCCAACATAATTTTTCAGCTCCTCCACTTCCAGATTTCTGTCTCTCAGGTACTGGATCATCTTCTCAGCAGCTACGGTCTCATCCGGAAGCTGAAGGATCATCTGACCATGAGCCACACCTCCGATATCCTTGGTGTCAGCAAGCAGAATATTGACAGGTGCCTTACATGCCAGCACCATATTGGCGATCACCGGCTCAAAGGACGAATTGCTCTTAAATACGATACGGATGCATCTCTTTCCGGTCATCTCCTCATATTTTCCATTTTCATCCTGAAATACCAGCTTTCTGGCTGCACTGCTCTTCGGTCTTGAGAAGACCTCCTCTACTGTACCGGTCTCTGCCAGATTTCCGGAATCTACGATGGCAACATGCGTGCAGATCTCCTGTACGACTGCCATCTCATGGGTAATGATCACAATGGTAATTCCATATTTTTCATTGATTTCCTTTAACAGGGCAAGGATCGCCTTGGTTGTTGTCGGATCCAGCGCACTGGTCGCTTCATCACAGAGCAGGATCTTCGGATTGTTAGCAAGTGCTCTTGCAATCGCCACTCTCTGCTTCTGTCCGCCGGAAAGCTGTGCCGGATAAGCCTTCGCTTTCTCAGAAAGTCCAACAATCTCAAGCAGCTCCTTTGCTCTCTTAACTGCATCCTTTCTGGAAGTTCCCTTGATCTCCATGGGGAAGCAGATATTATCTATGACATTTCTCTGCATCAGCAGATTGAAATGCTGAAAGATCATCGCAATCTCGGTACGGGTCTTTCTAAGCTCCCCTTCCTTTAGCTGTGACAGATCCTTTCCTTCTATAAGTACCGTTCCTGTTGTCGGGCGCTCCAGAAAGTTCAGACATCTTACAAGCGTGGACTTACCGGCACCGCTCATGCCGATGATACCGTAGATTTCTCCCTTATGTATGTCCAGATTGATCCCCTTCAGAGCTTCGACCTTATTATCTTTTCCAACGAAGGTTTTCGTAACATCCTTTACCTGAATGATTGCTTCCATCTGACCTTTTCCTTCTATAATATTGACTTTCGTAAGTCTCATAGTTCTGTATCATATCACAAACTGCCAAACCTTGCAAGAAAAGCTAATCCATAGTTATTCTGTATGGATTGTATAGTATCATCTGTTTCTTCATCTGTCAACACTATTTTCAAAAAATTTTAAACCCTATACAAAATTCCTCTGTTTTGTTATACTGAAAGCATGATGTTTCCGGGCATTCACTCCCCGGATCATACACTTTCTGATAGAAATAGGGAGGTATTTCCTGATTATGAGCAAAAAAGCAGTCGTTTCCCTCGGGCATGATGCCCTTGGCTATACAACCATGGCACAGTTAGATGCCGTAAAGGTCACCGCCAAAGCGCTGGCTGACCTGATCGAGACTGATTACCAGCTTACGATCACCCACAGCAACGGGCCTCAGGTCAGCATGATCCACAAGGCCATGACTGAGCTGCACCGTGTCTACATTGATTACACTCCTGCACCCATGTGCGTCTGCAGCGCCATGAGTCAGGGCTATGTTGGCTATGATATCCAGAATTCCCTGAAGGCTGAGCTGCTTTCCCGCGGTATCAGCAAGACCGTCTCCACGATCCTGACACAGGTTACCGTAGATCCGTATGACGAAGCCTTTTATGAGCCTACCAAGCTGATCGGACGTTATATGTCTGCCGAAGATGCTGAGATGGAAGTAAAGAAGGGCAACTTTGTCAAGGAAGAGGAGGGACAGGGCTTCCGCCGTATCATCGCAGCTCCAAGGCCCATTGATATCGTAGAGATCGAAGCGATCCGTACCCTTGCTGATGCAGGTCAGATCGTGATCGCCTGTGGCGGCGGCGGTATTCCCGTGATCGAACAGAAGCATGCTTTAAAGGGTGCTTCCGCTGTCATCGAAAAGGATGCCATTGCCGGCAAGCTGGCAGGTGACCTGAAGAGCGATGAACTGATCATTTTAACCTCTGTTCCCAATGTATACCGCAATTACCAGAAGGAAGATCAGGAGGCACTTGCTTCCCTGACTGCAGCCAAGGCTAAGGAGCTGATCGCAGAAGGCCAGTTTGAAGAAGGCACCATGCTTCCCAAGATCGAGGCTGCTATTTCTTACCTTGCAGCCAATCCTGCCGGCAGCGTCCTGATCACCTCTCTTTCTAAGGTTTCCGATGCTGTAAAGGGTAAGGCCGGTACACGCATCACTGCTTAAATACCTCTGACCCTGCACCTGTATTCGTATATCGACAGATATATGCGCCTAAAAAGGGACCGTCTTTTAACAGACAGTCCCTTTTCCTATCCTTCCCTTACTCCAGATTCAGTTTCTTTGTTACCAGATATTCTGTCACAAAATACAGCAGAACGGTTACCACCAGGCTGATAGTTCCTATTCCGAAATATGTTCCTGTCAGCAGAGGCAGTGGGTTATCTCCTTCAAATCCGATCATCATCAGAAAAAATACGGCCTGCGAAGCGATCTGGAAAACCGTCATGATCCCAAAATAAGCGCCGATAGATCCAAGGATCCTGTGTTTTCCTACTAGCTGTCCGATGGCAATGGAAGCTGCCAGCACCATGGGTCCGTTAAAACTCCCAACGATCATGGCATAAACCATACTAATGATAAAGGCTGTCAGTGAACTGCCACCCATCAGCTGCATCTGCCGGATCAGCTCATGGATATCTTCCCATATCACTCTTATATCCACAATGCCTTCCCTTCCTGCAAACAGCATTCCCATGCCGCCAAAGATCAGTACCGCCAGAGCCACAACCACCATCGTTAGAAGGCTCCATACAACCATGGGGATCAGCTTCGACCAGAGCAGCTCACGCCCACCGACCGGCAGGGTATGTGTCAGATAGCCCTCATCGGTATACATGGTCTTATAAAAATGGACTGCCAGATAAATGGTGATCCCAATACTGACTGCGATCAGTGAAAAATAAAACAGCAGCCACAGCATAATGGTCATAAATCTGCTGACATCCGCAGCCCCCTCCCTGATCCCAAGGAAGGAAAAACCGGAGATCACAGAAAGCACCAGCAGTACAACAGATAAAACACACGGGATCACAGATATCTCTTTCCACTCATGCTTCAATAACTTGCCTAACATGCAAACACCTCCCTGAAATAAGCATCCACGCTCTTGCCCTTCTCTTCCCGGATCTCCTCCACACTTGTCTGAAGCAGAAGCCTCCCTTCCTTCATAAAGACCACCTCATCCAGAATGTTCTCGATATCAGTGATCAGGTGCGTGGAGATCAGCACTGTGGCATTCTCATTGTAATTTGTAATAATAGTACGAAGGATATAGTCTCTGGCTGCCGGATCCACACCTGCGATCGGCTCATCGAGAATATACAGACTGGCATCCCTGCTCATTACCAGAATAAGCTGTACCTTTTCTCTTGTTCCCTTGCTCAGCGCCCTGATCCTGGCATTCTCTTCGATCCGGAGTGCTGCCAGCATTTCCTTCGCCCGGTCAGTCCTGAAATCTTCATAAAAATCCTGAAAATAAGAAAGCAGCTCCCGGATGGTCGCTCCGTTCTTCAGATACGTTCTCTCCGGCAGGTAGGACACCTTTGCCTTGATAGAAGGCCCTGGCTTTTCTCCATCGATCAGGATCTCTCCGCCATCCGGCACAAGCAGCCCGTTTAACAGCTTGATCAGTGTCGTCTTGCCGCTGCCGTTTGGTCCAAGCAGTCCTACGATCCTTCCTCTTGGCAGTGTCAGGGTCAGGTCATGCAATGCTTCCTTCCTTTTGTCATATGATTTTTTCAGATTATGGATCTCTACCAGTTCACTCATGCTTCCTCTCCTCCCGTCTCCTGCTCGATCAGTGCCAGTATATCTGCCTTCTGAAAGCCAAGCTCCTTCATCTGTTTCACAAATTCAGCCGCCTGCTCTGCTGCAAGCTGCTTTCTGATCTGTTTTATCATTTCCATATCCTCCGTCACCACTCTTCCGCTGGTTCTCATCGTCACGACAAGGCCGCTTCTTTCCAGCTCAGACAATGCTTTCTGCATCGTGTTGGGATTGACTCCCGCCTGCGCTGCAAGCTCCCGCACACTCGGGATCTTCGTCCCCGGTGCATATTCACCGGATACGATCTGCCGCTGGATCCTTTCCAGTATCTGTGCGTAGATCGGCCTGTCGGAATCCAAATTCCATGCCATATCCATCTTCCTTTCCTTTTCCCTGTTTCTCTCTCCATTCTGCTTTTTATTGATTTCATGTTTATTTGTATTATCTGATTAATACAGTAATACATATTACCATTTTTGTCAACCTGAAAATTAAAAATATAAAAGGCCGGCAATTCCATTTGCCAGCCTGCTTTTCTTACTCCTGCAGATACCCTGCTGTCGTTAGCAGGGCTCCGATCATGATACAGAAATCACCGATATTAAACACGATCCGGCGGATTCCCTTCACTGGTACATTAAAGCTTACATAATCTACCACATATTTTCTCTTCAGGCGGTCATAGGTATTGGTGTAAGCACCGCCAAGCAGAAGGGTCAGCCCCCACTTCAGAAGCCCTTTTCCTGCAGTTCCGAGTGTCAGAAGAAATACTACTGTCAGAATTACAGTCAGCACTACCGATACCAGCATCACAAGCTTCTGCTTCTTTTCACCGGCATTCAGAAAGGCTCCCCTGTTGTGGTGCTTCCTGACCAGCAGCGCACCGCCGCAGATCCTTTCATTTGTCTGCTCTGTTTTTGTCTTTTCAATATGTCCCTTGATCCCTGTTTCCAGTCCAAAAATTCCAAGAATAACTGCCAGATATTTCATGCTGCTCCTCCTCATCGTTTATATCCCTGCGATCACATCAAAGGTTTTTGCGATATTCACCTGTCCATAGCCCCATTCCCTCGATGGGAACTGGATCCCGGGCGGCCGCACTGCACCCCGGATGAGATAATTTTTCACTTCTCTGCTCTCTAACCACCGTTCTCTGCCATCTACCACTGCCCACTGCAGGAACTGGGCACAGATCCCGGCAAGCAGTGCCGCTCCGAAAGCAGATCCCGTCCTGCTTCCCAGCACTGTTGAAATCTCCACCCCTGGTGTGCACAGCTCTGGCTTTACATTGCCTCTTCTGCTAAAGCCTCTTCCGGATTCCCCATAAAAGCTGTTATTGCTGTCCTGATAATAGGTGGTCGTGATCACCTCTCTTGTATTTCCAGGCTCCGTCAATGTAACGTAGGGAGATGGTCTTAAGAAATAGGTGTCCCCACTCAGGAACTGCGTAATGGGAAGCCATATATGGAAATTTCCATTCTCATCATATTCTGCTCCGGTTGTTGTCACCTGGATCGTCCAGATTCCCGGTGTCGGATCCCGAAAACGGAACAGTATCAGTTCACCCCCAGAGCCCGGCTCTACCAGACTATGGTCAACCCTAATCACGGTTTTTTCATAAATAAAGGTAAACTCCCTTGTTTCCTGCACCTTAAAATCTACCGGATCTGTTATCTCGCCACCCGGTGCCCGGATCGATATGGCATGTGTCGCCGGCATGGTTCCCCAGAGCTCTGCCACAAATCCCTTTTCCCCGGCATCTACCCGTATTTCCACATTTTCGGTAGACTGCTTCATGCCTGCCGTAGCATACCCGATAAAATGATGGGCGCTGTTTCCCTCATCACCGCCGCACACCACCACAGACCGGCTCCTTCTGGTTGACACACTGTTCAGATACTCTGCAAGCAGGGACTGTCCCTCATGATTTCCCATATTGGTACCGATCCCCATGCAGATCACAAGCGGCCTTCTCATGGAAACAGCATAGCCTTCCAGATATTTCACAGCAGCGATAACATCATTTTCCTCATAGGCTGTCACACCATCCGGCACGAAAAAGGATTCTGTCAGATAACGCTTTGCCTGCTTCAGCTTCACAACCACAATATCTGCATCCGGTGCTGCCCCCTGAAACCGTAAGCCTCCGGAAAGAATACTGCCAGCTGCCACACTAGCGATCTCTGTCCCATGACCGTTTTCATCATAGCTTGGTACGATCTGCCGAGGCTTTTCGCTTTGCAGTGCAGCCTGGATCAGCTCCCTTGTATACTCTGTTCCATAGAGAAACCCCGTCGGTGGCTGTCCACTCTGGATCTCCTGATCCCAGATGCCAAGGATCCTGGTGGAGCCATCAGGATTTCGAAACACTTCCTCATCATACCGTATCCCTGTATCAAGAAATCCTAGCACCACGCCCCTTCCTGTCAGGTTTAATGGTGCACCCTGCACCTGCAGGATCCCGCACTTCATCAAAGGCTCCGGATCAAAAGATACAGCAGCTCCTCTCTCCAGTCCCATAAGTCCAAAGAGCTTTGGGACATCCCTGTAGATCAGCCCACGAAGCCTCTGCGGGCTCATTTCATCCTTCTTTATATAGACCAGGCTCAGATCATTTTCAATATTTAAAAACAGACCGTCTTCAAAATAACCGGTAAAACCTTCTTCTCTCGGACTATCTGTAAGAAAATCATAATAGTCCTCTGACATGATTTTTTCTCTGTCTGTCATGTAAGTCCATTCCAAAGAGACATGCCGTTTCCTGTCTGCTGCCTCTTCTTTGTTTTACTTCCTATTATATGAAAACAGTCTGTTTTTGCTCTTTATTTTTCCTGCACTTCAATTGCCTTCAGTCCGTCTGCACTGATCGCTGCCGAATTTCTGATATCAATGACCGGTCCGCCGGCTCCCTCTATATACTCTCTGGTGATCGTCACCTTGCCGATATTGTCATCCTTGGGGATCTCATACATAATATCCAGCATAAAATCCTCAATAATAGCACGCAGTGCCCTGGCACCTATATCCTTCTTCATAGCCTTTTCCGCTATCGCTTCCAGTGCACCATCATCAAAGCAAAGCTGCACCTCATCCAGCTCAAGCAGCTTTTGGTACTGCTTCAGGATCGCATTCCTTGGCTCCTTCAGGATACGTACCATCATATCCTTATCCAGTGCCTTCAGTGTATAAATGATCGGCAGTCTTCCAAGAAATTCCGGGATCATACCGAATTTCTTCAGATCCTCGATCGTTACCTTACTTAAGATATCGGTATCATTATCATATTTATCCTTCAGCTCTGCATTAAAGCCAATGGAGGTCTGCCTGCGCAGTCTCTGCTTGATGATCTCTTCAAGATCCGGGAACGCACCGCCACAGATAAACAGGATATTACGTGTATTGATCGTTGTCAGCGGCACCATCGCATTTTTACTGTTTGCGCCAACCGGTACCTCCACCTCTGCTCCCTCCAGCAGACGGAGCATACCCTGCTGCACACTTTCTCCGCTTACGTCTCTGCTTGTTGTATTCTTTTTCTTGGCGATCTTATCGATCTCATCAATAAAAATGATGCCACGTTCTGCCTTTTCCACATCATTATCTGCTGCCGCAAGAAGCTTGGATACCACACTTTCGATATCATCACCGATATAGCCGGCCTCTGTCAGGGATGTTGCATCGGTGATAGCAAGCGGTACATCCAGAAGCCTTGCCAGCGTCTTTACCAGATAGGTCTTACCACAGCCTGTAGGTCCGATCATCAGCATATTTGACTTCTCGATCTCAATATCATCCATGGTTCCCGTTGCCACACGCTTGTAATGATTGTAAACAGCCACGGAGATCACCTTTTTAGCATGCTCCTGCCCGATCACATAATCATCAAGCTGTGCCTTGATCCTGTGTGGTGGCGGAATGTTCCTGATATCCAGAACCGGTTCCGTCCCTTCGCTCTTTTTCTTTTTCTTGATCTTCTGCTTGTTGGGGATACCTCCCTCTCCCTGAAGGTCTGCAATATTCAGGAACCTGATATTGGGAAATCCCTTTTTACTCATATCCTGATTTAGGCTGTTCATAAAATTAGGATCCAGCATACCCTGATAATCAAACTGGCTCACAGTATCCATGGTCTTATGCATACAGTCATTACACACACAAATATGATTGGGAAGCTTGAACATCTTTCCCGCCTTGCTTTCCGGCCGCCTGCAGATAAAGCAGACATCCTCATACTCGCTTTCCTTCTGATTTTCTGTCAGCGTATCTTTCTGATCCTTGTCCTTTTCATCAAAATCTGCCATATATTTCTCCTGTCAGTCTGCTGTTCTCTATCACTATACGACCCTGCGGATCGTCAGTATCTCCTTATAAGTTGCATTTGTTATCTTAATACCTGTCCTCTTTGTGCTTGCATGCACAATCTGCCCATTTCCAATATAAAGTGCCACATGTCCGGCATAACAGACCACATCTCCGGGCTGTGCCTCTGAATAACTCACCTCACTGCCATAGCTTCTGAAGGAATACGATGTTCTTGGCACAGTATAGCCAAAGTCCTTATACACCCTCCAGACAAATCCGGAACAGTCTGCCCCGTCTGTCAGGCTGGTTCCTCCGGGAACATAAGGATTTCCGATAAACTGGCACGCATAATTGGCGAGCTGCTGTCCCTTACTTCCGGAAAAGCTGGACGGAGACGCATACTGCCTAGTGCTTCCTGATGAGCTGCTGTCTGCACTGACTCCTGCTTCCCCGGAAGAGCTGCTGCCATAAGCAGCTCCACCTTCTTCACTTTGTCTCCGGAGAGCCTCTTCCTGTGCCCTCCTTGCTTCCTCCTCCGCCCTCTTTGCTGCCTGGATCTCAGAATCCTTCTGGCTTGCGGCACTTTCAAGCTGCCTGATCTCATCAGACTGCTTTTTGATATTGGCTTTATAAACTGCGGCCTCCCGCTTCGCCTGTGCAAGCTGAGCCTCATAATCATCATATGCTTTTTTCTTCTCGTTCAGTATGATCGTTAGACTCTTCTGCTCTTCCTCCAGCTCATGCTGCTGTGCCTGGAGCTCTGCCTTTTCATCCTCCAGCTGGTTTTTCAGGTCTTCGGTCTCCTGCTTGACTCTCTGATATTCCTCAAGCATTTTGCGGTCATAGCTGTAAAGCTGCTCCACATAGTCTGCCTTGTTGACCATATCCCCGAAATTCTGGCTTTCCAGAAGAAGCTGTAAATAAGTGCTGTCACCCTTTTCATACATGAAGCGGATCCGCAGCTTCATGGCATCATACTGCTTCTGCTCTGTTTCCTTAGCCGCTTCGTAATCTGCTGTGGTTTTCTGAAGAACCTCTTCCTTTTCCTTCAGCTCCTCCTCTATGATCTCTACACTGGCAATCGTTTCTACCAGTGCAGCATCCACTTCTTCCACTTCTTCAGCAGCGGCATCCACATTCCCCTGAATGGAACCGATCGTCCCTGTTACACTGTCCAGCTTCTGCTGTTCGGAATTCTGTCTGTTCTTGGCATCCTGCTTCTTTTTTTCCAGCTCCTGCTTTTCCTGCTCCAGTTCATAGACAGTTTTTGCCTGTACCGGCACTGTACCAGCTGCCAGCAACAGAACGCCCATTATAACTGCTGTAACCCGAATTCCTCTTTTTCTTCTCATATCTCTTTATTCTGCCTGCTCCACTGTAACTACCGCATTCTCTGAAAGGAAGTTCAGCACCTTCTGGGTCAGAAGATACTCCCTGAATGCCTCTTCATCGATCATTTCCCTGTAATCCTCTACAGCCTGTCCATAGAGTTCTGCATCTGTCTGCAGTTCATCCTCCGCCTCTTCTTCTGTAACTGTAATGTTCTCCTGATCAGCGATCGCCTGCAGCAGCAGATATTTCCTTGCCATATCCTCTGCCTGAAGCAGAAGGGTTGCCTGATAATCATCAGCATCACCACCATAATAAGCTGCCACATAGCTTCCGATATCCACACCGTACATAGAAGCATAACCTGTAACATTGGCTGTCAGTGTATTGTTCATCCTGTCTACAATAGGCTGCGGCATCTCCTTAAACTCACAGTTCTCTTCTGCTGCTGTACATGCCTTATCTGCCTTCTCAGCGCTATAGCTCTGTGCCTGCTGCTCTGTCAGGATATCCTTCGCATATGCTTTATATTCTTCCAGTGTATTTACTCCGTCAATTCCAAGACCTGCCACATAATCATCATTCAGCTCTGCTTCTTCCTGTACACTGATGCTGTTTACTGTAACTGTAAATACGGCTGTTTTTCCGGAAAGCTCTGTACTGTTCGGGTAGGGATCCGGGAAGGTAGCTTCTACATCCCTTGTTTCTCCGATCTCCATACCAATACAGCCATCCTCAAATCCATCGATAAAGCTTCCGGAACCGATCGTCAGATCCTGTCCCTGTGCAGTTCCTCCTGCAAAGGCAACACCATCCAGCTTCCCCTCATAATCAATATTGACCGTATCTCCGGACTGCACCGCCCTTCCCTCTACGGGTGTAGATACCGGATTCATCTGCCTGATATACTCAATATAACTGTCGACATCTTCCTCTGTTACTACTGGTTCCTCTGTGGTCATGCTGATCTCTAGTCCTTTATATTCCCCAAGTGTCACATAATCAGACGCTGTATAATCCTTCAGATAGCTTCCATCGGTACCTGTACTCTCCGCTGCTTCCGCACTCTCCGCTGCTTCCGTACTCTCCTCTGCTTCTGTGCCCTGCTCTGTATTTTCTGCTTTCTGGCCGCAGGCTGCCATGGATACAGTCACTGCTACAAGCAGTGCTGCCAGTAATTTTCTTTTCATAAACTCCTCCATTTTCAGATCTTATCTGTGCTTACAAATATATCATATTTTTTCCTCTATTTAAAGGTTTTACAAAAATTTCAGAATTAGCCGGAAATTGGTTCCTTTTAGTACGCCTGTAAAATCACCTGTAAAATACCGGCTTTTGTCTTGCCTATTTTTCTGTTAGATGTTACAATATTTTTTGACTTCATTGAATAGAGGAGGACTATCGTGAGTACCTGGCAAATCGTTTTATTAGTTATACTTGCAGTATTGATCATTACACTGGTTGTTTTATATTTCCTTGGAAAAAAGGCGCAGAAGAAACAGGAAGAACAGCAACAGCAGATTAATGCCATGAAGCAGACTGTCTCCATGCTGATCATTGATAAAAAGCGGATGAAGATCAAAGAATCCGGTCTTCCTCAGGCGGTCATCGACCAGACGCCGAAGCTTATGCGGGGCAGCAAGCTTCCTATTGTGAAGGCCAAGGTCGGTCCCCAGATCCTTTCTCTTGTCAGCGATGAGAAGATTTTTGACAGTATTCCTGTCAAAAAGGAGGTCAAGGCCGTTGTCAGCGGCATCTACATCACTGAGGTAAAAGGACTTCATGGAAGGCAGCCTGTTGTAGAGAAGAAGAAAAAGGGGTTCTTCAAAAATATGGTTGAGAAGGCACAGGAAAAGGCCGGTGCCAAGCCTGTTAAATAATTTCATAGATCAATTGGATTTTAAAAGCCTGATGCATTCCTCTGCATCAGGCTTTATATTTTACTATTTCGGGTCTGCCTCTGACCGGCAGTTTTTATAATTCCAGCATTTCTTCTCTTGGACTGATATTCATTTCCAGCTTGCAGTCTGCCATATGCTCATAGTTGGCTTCCAGGCTGTAATCCACATCCACATGGATACTGTCCCCATTTTCAATAATCCTGATATCCCCTGTATCAATACCGATCAGAATATCTCCGTAAGGTGTGCCATATCGCGTCATATTCCTTTTGTTCTGTTCAAAGATCATATGGACATTGATAAACCCCTTTTTTGTCACCTCAACCTGGGAGTCCTTTATCTTGATCGTGTTTTTAACTGTTTCCGAAAAATCCTCCATCACCTCATCATAAATGATGTAATGACTGTCATTTCTCTTATAATACTCAGCCGGTGTAATAGTTTCCAGTGCCCTGGCATCCTCTTCTTCTGCTGCAAACTGCAGTCCCTTGAGCGCCAGCAAAACTTCTTTCTTCATATAAATATTCCTCATATAAAATATTTCAATAGTCTTCCACATTCAGCATCTTGGCGGAAAGGATGCCATACTTGATGATGGAATTGGCAAACTGCTTGAACTTTTCAGAGGCATCACTGACATAGAACTGATACTGATTATCTCCCAGTACCGGCCGTACCTTACGCAGCAGCTCCTCCCTCTGCAGCAGCTCTTTCAGTTCCCGTGCAGTTTCATAAGCAGGATTCACAAGAGTCACCTTTTCTCCCATGATACTGCCGATCGTTTCCCGGATCAGAGGATAGTGGGTACAGCCAAGCACCAGCGTGTCAATATCAATATCAATAAGCTCTGCCAGATAACGCCTTGCAATCTCATCTGTAACAGGATCCCGCCAGAGCCCTTCTTCTACCAGTGGCACAAATAAAGGACATGCTCTTTCGATCACTTCCACATCCGGCTTTTTCTTTTTTATGTAACCGGAATAGATCGCACTGGAGATTGTCGCCGCTGTGGCGATCACTCCGATCTTTCCGTTTTTTGTCACTTCACTGGCTGCCCTTGCTCCCGGCTTCACCACACCAATAATTGGAACCTCTGTTTCCCTTTCCAGCTCATCCAGTGCATAGGCACTTGCCGTATTGCAGGCTACCACGATGGCCTTCACATGCTGGCTTTCCAAAAAGTGCACGATCTGTCTGGAAAACTTGGTCACTGTCTCCTTTGACTTGCTGCCATAAGGTACTCTTGCTGTATCTCCAAAATAAATGATTTTTTCATCCGGGATCTGATGCATGATCTCCTTCATAACCGTGAGACCGCCAATTCCGGAATCAAACACGCCTATGGGCGCATTAGCATCTGTCATCCTTCTAATCCTTCTTACCTGTCAAATCTTCTTTTATCTGATATACATATTCGGCAAGCCGCCATTTTATTCGAACCGGCTGTACCTGTCCGTCTTCATTCCACAGAAAAAGCTCCTTCGCTTCTTCATAGGGGATCTGATATTCCTTTCCTTTCTCCCCTGCTAGAAGATACGCATCCTCCGGTAGGATCAGCTCCGGATACACAAATCCAAAATAAGCTACCATGCCTGCAGTCAGCAGTCCATACTCCAGAATTTTCTTCAAACCTTCTCCTTCCACAGTGTCTTTCCACTGTATACTGAGAAGTATATCCTGAATTTGTACAGCTATACTGTACCTCGATTATTTCCTTTTTTCAAGCCGTATCTGCCGGATGACAGCCTTCTGCTGATTATCGATATGCTGCTTTGCTGCATTTCGTGCACGCACCACATCCCTCACCGCAATACTGTCACAGATTTCCCTGTGCTCCGCAAGGAGGACGCCTCTCTGTTCTTTCTCCTTAATATAAACAAACCGGTACCGGTACATCTGCTCTGCCAGATTATTGACCAGCTGCTCCAGCCTCTGATTTCCGGCCGCCTTGATAATGATATCGTGGAAAGCTACATCTGCTTTTGTAATGGCATCGGTATCATTCCCTTCTGCTGCCTTCTCAAAATTCCTGCAGGCCGTTTTCAGCTTCTGGATTTCCTCTACTGTGATCCTCTCACAGGCAAGCTCTGCCCCAAGCGCATCCAGTGTGCGCCGCACCTCCAGTACATCATTCAGACTTTTCTCTGTGATTTCTGCGACCTCAGCCCCTCTTCTGGGGATGATCGTCACAAGTCCCTCCAGCTCCAGCTTACGGATTGCCTCACGGATAGGTGTTCTGCTGACGCCAAGCTTATCCGCAAGATGTACCTCCATCAGTCTCTCTCCCGGCTTTAGCTGCCCTGTCAGGATCGCCCTGCGCAGAGTGTAAAATACTACATCCCGCAGTGGCAGCAGATCATTCACTTCTATCTGAAATTCCTTCTCTTCCATATACCCTCTTCCTTTTCTTTTCCGGTCTGCCATCTCTTTCAGCCCGATTCACACACCTTAGTTACCTTCTCTTCACAGATTTACAAATTCTGTCACAAATACTTTCTGCGCCAGCTTTTCCTTCCGGATCCTTTCCATCGCCTCTCTGGCTCCTGCTTCCTCTGTAAACACCCCGAATACGGTGGGTCCGCTGCCGCTCATCAGTGCATTTTCTGCACCGCTCTCCAGCATCTTTTTTTTGATCTCTTCGATAATGGGATATTCTTTTACCGTCACTGTTTCCAGAACATTTGCCATCCGGTCTGTAATCCCCCTCAGATCCCCCTCCCGGATCGCCTGTACCATCCCGTCAATATCCGGATGATCCTTCACTGTTTCTATATGAAGGTTTTCGTAAACAAACTTTGTTGATACGCTAATATCCGGTCTGGCGATGCAGAGTACTGCCTTTGGCGGTGCAGGCAGCGCAGTCAGCACCTCTCCGATCCCTTCTGAAAGTGCGGTTCCCCCCCTGATACAGTACGGAACATCCGCTCCGAGCTTTACACCTTCTTCCCGCATGGTCTTCTCATCCATATGCAGATTAAAAAGTGTATTCATTCCATGAAAGACTGCTGCTGCATCCGTGCTGCCGCCAGCCATGCCTGCTGCGATCGGGATATTCTTTTTCAGGAAGATCCTGACACCTTCCCGGATCTGATATTTCTCTGTCAGAAGCTCTGCTGCCCGATAGATCAGATTCCCCTTATCTGTCGGCAGCTCCTCTTTATCTGTTGCAATGATGATTCCTTCCTTTATTTTCTCAAAGGTCAGCTCATCATATATCCCTACGGTCTGCATCACCATTTTTACATCATGGTAGCCATTTTCTCTTCTCCGTAAAACATCCAGTCCAAGATTGATCTTGGCATACGCCCTGCGTTCTGTCTTTTCCATTCCAAACCGCCCTTTCTTTTGCCCGGTTTCTTTTGTATACAAAATACATCAGATTGTACTTAATTTTATACAATCCAGCTTTTCCTGTCAATGGTTAATAAAATACTCCCTTCTGCCGATTATATTATTAGAATAAGGGTTTTTATGATTAATTTTGAAACCAAGGAGGGTGTAAAAATGAGTGTAAACGGAATTACCAGTGCTTCCGATGCCTACAGTACTTACTCTGCGGCATCTAAGACAGCACAGACCAAAGCATCTGAGAAGGCTGTGTCAGATAAGACTTCTGAAAAAGATACCGCTGCGGTATATGAGCCTTCAAAGACAAGAACCACTACAACCACATCCAAGAAAGCTTACAAGCCTGATACTGCTACGATCGCCAGGCTAAAGGCTGATGCAGAGCAGAGAACTTCCCAGTTACAGAGTCTTGTAGAAAAGATTCTCATAGGTCAGGGCAAGGTCTACAATAATGCCAATGACATCTGGAGTGTTCTTTCCAGTGGAAATTTCACTGTAGATGCCGCTACCAAAGCACAGGCGCAGGCTGACATCGCTGATGATGGTTACTGGGGTGTGTCTCAGACCTCACAGAGAATTCTTGATTTTGCTACCGCTTTAACCGGTGGAGATCCCGATAAGATCGATGCTATGCAAACAGCTTTCAAGAAAGGCTACGAAAAGGCTCAGAAAACCTGGGGCGGCCAGCTTCCCGATATCTGTCAGAAGACCTATGATGCCGTATTAAAGGGCTTCGATGATATGAGAAAGCAGAATGCAGATACCACTTCTGAAGTACAGTAAGCTGTATCTGTACAGTGAATAAAAACAGAGCAGGGTGCCATTTGGCACCCTGTCAGACTGTAGACAAAGCTCCTTCCTGTGAGGGAGCTTTTCTTGTGTCATGACTGC
>OLRZ01000181.1_pt1 | contig 55470 bp, 56 predicted proteins | sample 1671931 | NCBI WGS metagenome assembly OLRZ01 (sample SAMEA3136627, study PRJEB25190) | human gut metagenome | reverse complement strand
GGCTTTTGCAATTCTGCATATGGGAGCCGTTACTCGCTCCGCTTATTGTTTGAGCAGTACGGCGTATATTCATTTTATCACAGGTATGCTATAATACAATGGTTACCGCCCCCATACTGGTACAGGAAGGGGGTGTCTTGCTTGTCACCTTTTATATCCTTCATTGTTGCTGTCGCGGCTGCCGTAGCAGCGCACTACGTCCTCAAATGGTTAGACAGCGACGAATAGTCGCTGCCAGTTGGCGGCGTTTTTCTTTTAGTACGTCCAAAATTGGGAATAGAAAAGCCCCGGAGCTGGCACTCCGGGGCTTTTCGTTTAGGTCGTCTTGATGACACCCTTCATATCCTTGTAGTTATATTGTATCACCGCTTTTGTAGAAGGTCAAATAAAAGATTAAAGCCCCGGAGGTTCCAGCTCTGGGGCTTTTTGTTTGGAGTCATCTCATATGTCCCCATAATTGCATTCCTTTGTCAAGTACATTGTACCACGCTTTCCGTAAAAGGTAAAGTATACTTACTATGTTATTTAAAATTCTCCATTCTTTAATGCTTTCTTAAAGTCGTAAAGTTCGCCATAATCCTGTGGTAATTTATAAAACAAATCTATAATTTGCTGTCTTGTAATTCCCTGTTCTGCCATAAAACTTTTAATTAACTCCGGCCAGCATTCTTCAAAAAAGCCTAAAAAGTAAAGTTTATGTTCTTTTTCGTTATATGGAATTTCATTTTTAAAAATGGCTGCCATCGTTTGGTATGGTAATTCAGTTATGGTTCTGATTGATGACCGTACCTGGCAGGTTTCCGATGCGCTGGTTGTAAAACCCATTATAACACCTCTTTAAAAATTTTACTTGCTTTTTTCTTTTAACCTATCCAAAAGCAACCCAAAATACTGCTGCATTTCGTGAACTTTCACGTCCGATAAAACACGGTTTATTCCAGCGTGTTTTAATGTTAAATAGATATCACCGACATATAATTCCAGATAATCCATATCTTTTTCACGGTATGCTTTATAAACTTTTTCTATATCTTCGTTAAGAGGGTATGGAAAATCTTCCGGTTTATACTTAAATTCCTCAAATTTTATTTCTTCGTTTCCGTTTATATTCTTATTTCTTTTGTAACGGTTTTCTTTAACAAACATCCAGTTCTTCCGGATGTTGTATTATTAAGCTCCATATTACCTGTTACATATAGCTGAGCAATATTGTGTTCGGCTCTGTATTGCGCTTCAAGTATTGGATTATAGATATTTCTATTTTGGTCTGTCCAGTATAAATTTGTTATAAGCAGCCTCTGTCCCGGCAGCATTTTTAACTGTAATTTCTCTGTATCTTCATCATAAAATTTAACTGGTTTATTATTAATAACCACATATTCTATTGCCTCATATAGTTTTTCAAACATTTTGTTCACCTCGCAAATAAATCATAAACCTATCGGCCTGCATCTGCAAATACTCCATATCAATATCATCAAAATGGGTAAAAAGCAGGTATTCTGCCCATTCGGAAGTGTTTTCATAATCCACGCCGTCAATTATACGCTGTAATATAATATCTTCTTTTTTAACTATAAAAACGGTGCCTAAAGGCGTTATTATTTTATCTGTTTCTTTATACATTTTATCGTTTTCAGCTCCTATAAAACAGATTTGTATAACAGAGTTATCACTGTTCCAGCAGCCTTTTGCATCGCTTTTAAAACCGGTACTTTTCAGAGCCGCTGATACCTTTTCCGTATTTTCGGCAAATAGTTCAAGTGTAGTGTTTAAATAACTGTTTGCACTGTAAAATCTAACGGCAGAGCTGCCAGCAATAACAATATTGCTGCCGCTTTCAGCACTTAATTGCGCTGCTACCGCTAAATATTCATCAGCAGAGTTCTGCAAATCATTTATTTTATATGTGTTTCCGGATTTAACTATTTTGCCGCTTTTAACAGCATCGTCCCACGCATGTTTGCAGGCCGACGCCAATGCACGCCGTTTTTCTGCTGAACGGGATTTTAAAGGGCGTTCCTTTGTGCGCGGCCGGTATTCCGGCTTAGTGTTTTGTAGAATTTCCCTGCGTTTTGCAAGCCATTTTTCCATTTCTACTGTTTGTTTCATGTTATCACCGGCTTATTCGCCTAATCTTTCTTCTAACTGCCTGTTCATAGGCCTTATTATAAAATTGCTGTAATGCTGTTTTGTTTCACCTTTATTGACAGCAGCCTTTTCTTTGCAGCAAATTCTGTACCACAAATTGCTTTTTTCGCCCTGACCGTAGAAGTATTTTTTTGCGGTACATTCATCAAACGGTTTATAAAAATTTATTGTTTCACCATAACATGACGGGTCTATGCTCCAATACACAGCCCTTTCACTGTTTAAAGGCAGCAGCTCTTTATACATCCAGCTGCACACTGATTCTTTACGGTGATAATCCGTGTGGAAATGCCCAAAGAACCAGTGCTTGTAATCAATAAGCGGCTCCAATTCTGAAAGCATTATGGACGTTTTACATTCTGCCGCTCTGCTGGCAGCGTCAGGTACTTTTTCTAAAAAGCGTATTGGTGCCGTATGGGTAATAACGTAATCGACTTTAAAATTTACTTTTTCTAAATTCATGGCAGCATTATCAAATTCTGCCAGGCAGAAATTTTCCTGCGGCCACCATGAAATATGCTCGATACGCCCAGCTTTATCAGTCGAAGTTGCTCCACCAAAAGCAAAAAATGTCAGGCCATCAATGTTAAAAACTTCGCCGCGCATAAGGTGAAATATATTATCTTTAATTTTATGGACTTTACCGCAGAATAAAGTTTCTACTGGATAATTGTACAATAAATCGTAATTTTCGTGGTTGCCGTCTACAAAAAGTGTTGTAAATGGTTTTTCTGCCAGCCAGTTCAGCCAGTATTTATCATTTTCATTCCACGGCATGCCAAAATCACCGCAGACAATTACTATATCCCTGTTATTAAGTTCCAACCCAAAAGGCTTTAATCTTTTGTTGCTTAACCGCTCCGGGTTTCCGTGTATATCGCCTGTAATATAAATAGCCATAGTAAAACTCCTATAAATTAACTGCCAACTTTAGTATAATATATTTAACGATACTCTGCGAAACCGTATTTACAGGCAGGTGAAGGCAATGGAAGTAACACAGGCAGAATTAAGTTCAGATATATATAATAAAACATTCGATTTAGAAGAATTAAAACAAATTGTAGCCCCAATAGCTGAAAAATATAGGCTTGAAGCCGTTTATCTTTTTGGCTCGCAGGCGCGCGGTGACGCCAAACCTGACAGCGATTATGATTTTTATATAAAACGCGGCAAAATGCGAGGTCTATTTCAGTTAAGTGCCCTTTTCATAGATTTAAAGAAAGCATTACACAAAGAAGTAGATATAGTTTTAGAACCTGTAACCAAAAGAAAATTAGATGATTACCTAATCGAAGGCATAAAAAAAGACGGAATTTTAATTTACGAAAACCCAAACAATAAATATACCGGTGATGAAAATGGATGAACAATAAAAGATTTCAAAGTTTGTGCTTTCAATAGCATAAACTTTATTTTTTAAGAGTTTGTGCTATTGCTTTCGCAAAGTTGGTTAAAATAACAACACAATAAAAAGTTTGACTGCATTAATTTTGTGCGTTATAATTCATTTAGTGGGAGGCTCTGATACCGTTTTCCTGTTCTTAAAGGTATCAGAGCTTTTTTGTTGCCTTTGTACAGGCACTTACCAAACGATTTAAGCACTTGCTGTTGTCACCGTCCTTTCTTTGCAGCTTGTTTTTTGCCGCTTTTCGCACGTCTTTTTTAGCAGGGAGCCTGCATTGGCAAGGACGGCCTGGCCGCAAAGTTTATCCTTGCCATAAGCAAAGGCGAACTGCTAAAATGGCGTGAAGAAAAGCGGCTGAAACATCTTTAAATAAACATTCCTCTGACTGCACGCCGCGCATCAGCAGCCGCGGCCGTGCAATAAAAAAGCAGCTTCCCAAGCGCAAATCTACCGCGCCGGTTAAGCTGCTTACTTATTTTTAGCACAAGATTGTGCGTTCCCGCGCCTACCGCTGCACGGTAATTCAAGGCGCGACATTTCAATGGCACTTTGGCAGTATTGCCGAGAAACAGCGCATAAAGCTGCAGTTTTTTAAACAGCGCTTTATGCTGCAGTTTTGAGGTTATCTGCCAATGTGCCGGAAGCGCCACGGTTAAACAGTCTGTTCAAGCCGTGCGCAGGACAGTCTGTTTGGCGCAACCTTATCCGCAGGCACTGCCGCCTGCATAATAATTTTGCGCGGACACAAGCGGCAGGTGATGGGCAGGCCGAAGAACTGCCGCGCAGTCTGCCGGAAGCGGCCGCGCCCGAAGCAAAACGCTCCTGTTTTGCCACCACTCTTTATAAATAAAGAGCAGCGTGCTTCATCCGAAAACCTTCCTGGCACGCTGCTTTCCTTATCCGGCGCAAAAAAATACCGGCATCGCTGCCGGTCACGTTCCTCAAAGTAACCTGTGTGGGGCTTTCGCCCCACTTTTTTAATCGTCATAATCTTCCGCAAAATCCATTTCTGCTATGGCTTCCCACGCTTCTTCCGGGCTGTACCCCATCCTAATTAATTGTTCATAGATTTCCTGTCTTTCCGTCATTATTTTTCCCACCTTTCACGGTTTTTAGTGCTTGAAGTAAATTGCAGGGTTGCCGTTTTCGTCAGTAAAATGATACCAACGTGTTACCCCGTCCTTACAGAAACCCATATTTTCAACGTCTACCAGTGCACAAATGCCTGCGCTCATGTTATGCGTATTTTGGAAATACGCGCTGATTTTTCTGATTTCGTCAAGCTTCATAATTCTTCTTTTAGTCATTTTTCTTTACCTTCCTTTTGATAAATGTTGCAGGGCTTTCGCCCTGCTGATTTTTAATTTTCAAACCGCACGTTTTTATATTTTACAGGGTCATCCTTTATTATGCTTTCAAAGCATTTTAATAAAAGTTCATCTGTACAATATTTGAAAACTTCTTCCGCGCTCTTATCCGCTGTTGCGTAGTGTTTATCTATATATTTAATCGCGCGTTCATATATTTTACTAATTACATCAATATCTTTGCTTCTTACAAACTGCTGGTGCATAAAAGCTGCAAAACATTCAATTTTTGTTTCGCCGCTGTACTTTTTACGGTTAATTCTTAATACCATTTTAACTGCTCCTTTCACCCGCGATTGTTTTTTTGCCGCTTTTCGCAGCCTTTTTAAAGCAGCGCGCCTGTAAAAGCAAGGACGGCAACGCCGCAACGTTTATCCTTGCTGGCACTAAAAGGCAAGCTGCTAAAATGGCTCGAAAGAAAAGCGGTAAAATATTAAAATCAAACCTTGTACTGCACGCTGCGCATCGGCAGCCGCAGTGGGCAATAAAAAACAGCTTACCTTGCCCCAGGGTAAGCTGTTTACTTTTTTATAAGCAAAACTCACCGTTTTACAACCACCGCATAAGATTAAGAGCAGCGTGTCTCCAAATATATAATCAGAGACGCTGCTTTCCTTTTTCGCACGCAAAAAGACCGGCTAAACCGGTCTTTTTACCTTTTATGCCCTTGTTACCGTATAACCAGTAAAATCTTCCGCGGTCAGTACAATATCCCCGGCACGGTACATATCATTAACTTTTTCTTTTGCTTCTTCTACGCTGTCAGCCGTTACAGAGACTACACGTACCAGCTTTTCCGTAATTTTAATTTTTACTTTCATTTTTCATTCCTCCATATAATTCTTTTTTTAAATAATCATCTACGAATTGCTTTCTCAATCGTTTCAGTCTGTCGGCACTTACAAGATACAGCTGACACGGTACACCTATTTCGTAAAAATAAAATAATGCTGTATCAGTAATTTTACATTCACCGTTTTTAACTTTCGTTAAATTAACGAGCTGCGTTCCAGTTTTGCGCAGCATCCACAAAAAGATACCATCCGGCTCATCAAGAATAGCTTTTTTATCAACTTCAAAATCCTGTTTATACACTATTAAAAATTTATCGACTTTTTCTTGCATTTCTTCAAATCGTTCCTGCCACATATTTGCACCTCCTTAAATCATTTAATTTTGTGTACAGCCATTAACGGCTGTACACCGCTTTTCTTAAAATCCGGGTATAAACATCATTTTCGGTTCCTGTACACTAAATTTAATAAACCTCGAGTATTCTTTACATATGTCAATTAAGCTTTGGATTTTTAAAATTTCCTCGTCAGTAAAACCTGCCGTCTCTCCATCAACATCTTTTGCTACAATTACATTGCCGCATAAACATTCATCAGTAGTCATTGTGTATCCAAAAAACAAACTGGCAATCTTATTTGCTTGTGGCTTTATTTGATTAAGCAGAAATTCATCATCAAATATCAGCATTGCATTACAGCCCATTTTGGCACTGATAACGCTTTCCGCTATATCAATGCACCGGCACTCAATCCAGCTGTACATGGTTTCAAGTTCCAGTTTATTCCCGGCTTCTTTGTACTCCACAGTACCGTCCTTTTTTAACAAAACATATTTACCCATTTTACATCCTCTCTTTCTTTTCGGCAAAACACCAAGCCCTGTATGGCGAAGGTGCTTGCACCGTGGGATTGGAAGGGGTGAGACCCTTGCGCATATCCCTGCGCCTGCCGCGATTATTTTTTTGCCGCTTTCGGCGATAATTAAAAAACGCCTGGCAGCCATAGGCAAGGACGGCAGAGCTGCAAAGTTTATCCTTGCCATATGGCACAAAGCCAGACGTTATAATTAGAGCCGGGAAAAGCGGTAAAAATTCAGTAAGTGGGATTACGCTTACTACTATTTTCAACAAACTATATTTTATATTGTAAATAAATGGTTGAATATTAAAAATATATATTTTAGCATATGTGTAAGTTTAATTTTTAACAACAGCAACTTACTAATAATTAATATAGAATATTAAATTTTTTTGAATATTTAATATTAAATATACCTATATGGGTATAGCTTTTAGATTTTATTAGTATTATAATCTTCTTAAAGTTAATATTTTAGCTGCAGGTGTGCAATATACTTAATAGATAATCCGGTAAAATCCGGAACGGTCACGCCACTGTAAGGGTAAACATATTTCAACTATCGCACCGGTAAACCAGGAAGATGAACTTATGTAATAAACCCAAGTCAGAAAACTGCCTGCTGCTGTTCTAATTCCTGCGAGTGATATGGATAAGGACAAACAGCTTATTTTTGTTGTGCCTTTTCCATCGTGGGAAAGGCTTTATTTATTTTTGGGAGGCTCTGAAATGGAAATGATTCAGGAAACTATTATGTATTTTCACAAAGGCGGGCTTGTTATGTGGCCGCTTTTATTTTGCTCTTTTGCGGTTTTTGCCATCGCTATCGAGCGCTTTTTATTTTATAAATCCGCCGATTCGGGCGAAAAATTTAAAAATGACTATTGCAGCCTGTTAAGCGAAAACAATTTACAGACGGCTAAAGAACTAGCACAAAATACGCCGGGGCAAATTGCCGAAATACTTTTTAAAGCTGCTGACAATGCTAAAACGCAGGAAGATTTAGTTGATTATCTTGAAAACGAAATGGATATTTTAACTGCTCTTTTAAAAAACAAGCTTGATTATTTGAGCATTATCGTTACTATGTCGCCTTTGCTTGGCCTTTTGGGCACTATCGTCGGCATGATTGGCGCTTTTAGTATTTTTAATGTGCATGCAGGTGCGCCGATGGCTATTACCGGCGGCATTGGCGAAGCGCTGATTGCTACTGCAAGCGGTTTGTGCGTGGCTATTGTTTCTTTGTGCTTCCATTCTTATTTTACACACCGTATGGATAATATCATTACCAATACTGGCCGCTGCGCTACGGCACTGATTCAGGCAAACAGAAGGAGCATGCAAAAATGAAACTGCGTACAGTACATAACCGCAAACCGCCGGAACTTAACATTATTCCGATGATTGATATTATGTTCTTTTTGCTGGTGTTTTTTATGCTTAGCACCATGTATATGATTGATTTAAAAACTATTCCTGTAAAACTGCCTCAGGCTGCCAATGCCAGCACCGATACAACAACGACTTTTGCAGTAACGCTTAAAAATGACGGCAGCATTTACCTTGGCGATAAAGAAACCGATGTGCAGTCCCTTTTAATGCAGGCAGCGCTTGAACAAAAAAACAACAGCAGTTTTGCCGTTATTATAAGGGCAGAAAAAGATATTGAGTACGGCAAGGTTATTGAACTTGTAGATAAGCTGAAAGGCGCAGGCATTACACGTTTTGGGCTTGCTACTGACGGGGCGGCAAAATGATGAATGAAAAAAAGCGGCGCAATGCCGGTGTTATCGGCTCTGCGCTAGTACATATTTTAATAGTTTTGGTAATTTCCGTAACCGGGCTTTTGCATACTTCGCACGTTGCTGATGACATTGTGGAAGTAACCTTTTTTGGAGGAGGAGGTGGAGGCGGTAACGGCAGCGAAATTGAAACTGCTGTAGAAGAAGAAACACCTGCCGAAGAAACTGCCGCTGCGGAAGAAACCGTACAAAACGACAGCGATGCTATTTTTGAAACCGCTAAAGAAAATAAACCTGTCAAGAAGGCTGCACCTAAACCCAAAGCCGCAGTTAAGTCCGGCACAGGCACAGGCACAGGCACAGGCCGCGGCAGCGGCAATGGCAGCGGAACAGGTCCGGGAAGCGGCAGTGGCAGCGGCGGAGGCCATGGCAGTGGACACGGTACAGGAACTGGCAGCGGATATGGCGAAGGCAACGGTGTTACATCGTCACCGGCAATACCGCCGCGTATTGTTAAAAGCTACCAGCCTCCCTACCCTTCGGCAGAACGCAACGCCGGTATACAAGGTACTGTTACTATCCGTTTTTTAATAGACCAGAACGGCAATGTTGAAGATGTAGCCATTATAAATTCTTCCGGTAATGCTAATTTAGACAGCGCAGCCGTATCAGCCGGTTATAAATGGCGTTTCAGCCCTGCTAAAAGTAAAACCGGTAATCCTGTACGTTGCTACGCAAATATTCCTATTACTTTTAAAATTGTAAATTAGCATTTATCTTTTGAGTTTTCGAATACTTATAATGCAAAGGAAAAACAAGAAGCTATTTAAAAATCTTTTTGTTTTTCCTTTTATATTTTGCTAAAAGTTATTCAATTGAATTATAAATATTAAAATAAACTCCTTTAAGTTTTAATAAATCTTTATGCGTTCCTACTTCTACAATAGCACCATTTTCTATGACAACAATTTTATCTGCTCTCTCTATAGTAGAAAGACGATGGGCAATAATTATAGTCGTCCTATTTTTAGACAATTTGTTTAACGCATTTTGAATACGCTTCTCTGTTTTATTATCCAACGCAGATGTAGCTTCATCAAAAATAACAATAGGAGGGTTTTTTAAAAATACTCTAGCTATAGCTATACGTTGTTTTTGACCGCCAGATAGTTTGATTCCACGTTCACCAATTTGAGTATCATATTTATCTGGTAGTGTTTCTATAAAATCAGCAATAGAAGCTGCTGCAGCTGCAGACTTTATATTTTGAAAAGAAGCATTTTTAGTTGCGTAAGAAATATTATTTTTAATAGAATCAGAAAACAAAAAAACATCTTGCTCTACCAAACCGATCTGTTTTCTCAATGTCTTTTGAGTATATTTTCGTATATCTATGTTATCAATTAATATTTTTCCTTCCTGCGGTTCGTAAAAACGTAAAATTAAATTAACTAATGTAGTTTTTCCTGCTCCAGTAGTTCCTACAAATGCTACAGTTTCTCCTGGTGCTATTTCTAAATTAAAGTTTTTAATAATGTTATTTTCTTCATAGGCAAAAGAAACATCTTTAAATGTTAACCTTCCTTTTATATCTTTACAATCAATAGAGGAATCCGTATCAATAATTTCTGGATTTTGCTGCATAATTTCATAAAATCTATTAAATCCGGCCATTCCACGTTGATACATTTCTGTAAACACTGTTAATCTCAAAAGTGGTTTCATAAAAAGATTAATGTAAAGCAAAAAAGCAATAAAATCACTTAAATTAATTTTTCCGTAAGATATACCTAAACCACCAACTGTTAGAATAGATAGATTAGTAAAATTAGTAAAAAAATTAACAGAACTTGAAAAATACCCTAATAATTTAAAAGACTTTTTTCGTACAGCCATAGCTTTTTTATTGATACTCATTAAATTATTTAATTCAACTTCTTCATTAGCAAAACTTTTGATAAGTCTTATTCCACTTAGACTTTCTGAAAGTTTCTCTGTAACTTTACTATTCGCTTTTCTATTTTCTCTAAAAGAGGCCTTCATTTTTTTATTAATAATAACAGTATGAACTGTTTTAATCAATAATAAAGCAGTTATCAGAAGCCCAAGATATAAATTAATCCATAATAAAATACAAATGCTGCCTAACATTGTAATTAAGCAGACAATAACATCATTTGGGCCCCTAAATGTTAATTCACTTATTTCTAAAAGATCACTTGTCAAGCGAGATAATAATTCCCCTGTTTTATTATTATCAAAATATTTAAATGACATATTTTCTAAATGTTCAAATAAATCTCGGCGCATGTCTTGTTCAATTTCAATGCTCATCAAATGACCATAAAAATTAACAAAATAAATTAACAAACTATTCAACATATAAATTAGCAATAGAAGTGATCCATTAGATAATATGCCACATATATTATGATTAGGAATTTCGGTATTTATAATATACCTTACCAATATAGGAAAAACTAAATCCAGTGCAGCAGTTAAAAATGAGGCTATCACTATAAAAATTACTACTTTTTTATATGGTATATAATATTTCAAAAACGAAAAAAACATTTTTTCTTTCCTTATATTTTCCAAATATGCAGACTGTGAGAACCAATGATTTTACCTTCAGGTGTTACTGCCGGCACCTCAACTCCAGCAACATATTTTCCATCCTTACTTAAAGCAATTGCCTGCAATGGTCCTTCTGTATTATAAAAAGCTTGTTTTTCAGAATTTGCCAGCTTTATCACTAATGCACCATGAGCTTTATAATTATGTGTACGAACATTTCTTCCAATGGCACAAGCAACTAACCCATTAGCAAAAGCCAATTCTTCCATAGTTCCTTCTGCCATATATTGATACTTGAAAGTACCATCATAATTAAACATAAAAAGGCTGTTATTACTTGGATGCTCAATTGGCGTAGGTAGCTGCCAATTTTCTCTATTAAAAGTATTAATTGTAGTAAAAATTACACCTTCGTCTACAGCATATCCGTCTCTGCCAGAAGCATTTATCCATGAATTATCGACTTTAGTAGGTTTTGACAATGTACGTTCCCAAAGAATTCTTCCAGTCGAATCAAACAAAAAACTACGTCCATCACTGCATGAGGCAGCCAAATATTTGCCATCTTTACTAAAATTAGGACTGCCACGCATAACAGTGTTATCAAATGGTTCAACTGGAGGAATAAATACAGAATTTAACAACTTTCCTGTATTTTTATCAAGTAAATACATAGTATCTTTATAGTTCATTTCTTCTCTAAATTCGTAAGCTGATGTAGATATTACAACCTTTTGGTTATTATCATTAACATCACACCAATTAATCCAGCTATCAATATTACCTTCTTTCGGGAATTTCCAAAGTAATTCGCCTTTCATACTAACTGCTAACATTTTACCGTCATATCCTCGATCACCATTTTTTTTCATTAAAAACCGATAAGCATTAGCATAAACATTATCATTTTTATCAACAGATATATGAACTATGGACGGATAAGAACGCAAAGAAGGATCGGTTCCAATAAAATCACTTGCTGCAAGTTTCCACAAAATGTCTCCATTATGAGTATTGATAGCATATAAATTACCTGCTGGGCTCTGCTCTCCAACATAAGCAATCTTACTATTATTACTTATTGCTATAGCAATAAGTTTACCAATCCCTAAAGAATGTTTCCATAATTGTTTTCCCTCATTAGAAAATAAAAATAATTCTCCTCTTTCAGTTCCAACTATCCACGCATTCTCTGATTCAACATAACGAACAATGGCTTTAGTAAATCCCATTCTATCATAATTTAAACTTGATATATCGCCTAATTCTGCAACAACTTCATTGGAATTTAATTTAGAATAGTCAAAATTCTGCCAAGGTGCATTACTACCAGATATATAAAATAATAATATCCATGAGAATAAAAATATTAATAAAATTAATTTACCTTTTAACTTTTTCATAAATATAATCTAGTCCAATCGTAAATTTGTCTTATATTTCCAAAATACATTCCCTGTTCAGATAACAAATAAAATATTTTACATATTATTGTACTTATTACTATAAAAAAAAGGAATAAACAAATAATCTTTTCTTTACGTGGCCAAAAATATTTTTTACTATTATTTTTAGCTAAGAAAAAACCTCTACTCACAACAGAAAGTGCTAAAGTTTGAGCTCTCCTAAGAGAACGAGCTAAAAGCGGTTTAGCTATATATGGTAAATGCCTTATTGTTGTTATACGTCCTCCAGGGTTTACACTACGTAATCTTAACGCTATTAAAACTTCATGTGCTTCTGATGCCATAACTGGTAAAAAGCGAATAGCTGTAACTATCATAAAAGCAATTTGAGGTTTTAAACGCCAACTCATTAAAGCTTGTAACAGCTGCCGTGGGTCGGATGTCCAACATACCAGCAAACCCAATGCTAACATACTTGCAGAACGCAAGCCTTGAATTGCTCCATAAATAATTCCCTCTCTATAAATATAAAGACCTCCTGTTAATTTACCTAAAATTGGAACTTCAGGATCTATTATAACGGCTAAAGGAGTACGCGGCGTTTCCATGAAGAAAAGTGCCTGACTAAACATAGAGCCCCATAATCCTAATAATAACAAAAATGCCATTGCTTGCCATTTTATTACAGATGTCTTAGCAATGATATGTAAAAATAAAATAAAAGAAAATAAAAGAAATAGTGTTCTCGGATTGTTAATAGTAATCATTAATATAGAAAATAGAAAGAGAAATAGCAGCTTCGTTTTTCCAGTAACATTTTTTATCCATTCCGCAGAATCAGATCCTTCCCAAAGTTGACGGACAGACATTTAAAGCCACCTCCTCTGCAATTAAACATGGTTCTATTTCTAGTTCAGTAGAAATATGTAATATTGTAGTCGGCTCAAGACCACCTTTTTTTAAATATGTGGGATTAGTTAAAACTTCTTTTGTAAAACCATTAGCTATAATTTTTCCTCTATTCAAAATAATTACTTTTGTAGCTATTTCCGCAGCTAATTCGACATCATGAGTACAAAAGAAAATAGTACCACCATTAAGAGCATAGTCTAATAATTGGAATTTTATTGAATTTAAACTCTCTTGATCTTGTCCAGTTGTAGGTTCATCTAAGAGTAATAACTTTGGATTTCTAGCTAAAATTGCGCCCAAAATTAAACGTAACCGTTGCCCTTTGCTCAATGCTAAAGGAAAATCATTACTATACTTCTTTAAATTTAAATTATCTAATATATTTTCTAAAACAGAATCACTCAGTGGATTATTCCATGTTAATTCTTCTTTAACAGTATCAGCAAGGAGCATTAAATCTGCTTCTTGTCTTAAATAACCTATTTTAAATAAATTTTTATTTAGTTCAATGCCATTTAACAGAATTTCCCCATTACTTGGATTCATTAATCCACTTAGTAAATTCATTAATGTGGTTTTTCCAGCTCCATTACACCCCATTAAGGCTGTGATTTCTCCTGGAAATAAATTAAAACTAATCCGATTTAAAATATTTTTTAATGAATTTTCATAACGAAAATCTAAATTCTTAACTTCTAAAATAGGACTTTCAGATAATTTTTTGATTTCCGTCAGCTTTTTTTTCTTTTTGCATACAAATTTTTTATGTATCATTTTTACTATCAATCCAGTATTGTCAACTATTTGTGATAAATTTAATAATCTACATAAACGAATATTTTGGGGTTCTCTTAAACCAATATTTTTCTTATACCCTACACTATCCCATACTTTTTCTATATTTCCATCATAAGCAATGCTGCCATCATACATTACAACAATTCTATCGAAGTATTTTGCCAATTCGTTTACACGATGCTCTATTAATATAATAGTTAAATTATTTTCCTCATTTAATTTTTTTAAAAGTTTTAAAAACTCGTGAGCACCTTGAGGATTTAACTGACTAACTGGTTCATCTAAAATTAAAATTTTCGGTTTTGTAACAAGTACTGATGCCAATGCTAAACGTTGACGTTGCCCACCTGATAAGGTATGAATGCCATTATTTTCCATACCATTTAGTCCAACTTTACTTAATATGTCAAAAACCTCTTTATTTATTACATCATCTGTATAACCCTGATTTTCTAAAGCAAATGCTACCTCATCAAAAACAGTCATTGCAAATAACTGATCATCGGGAGTTTGATATACTGTCCCGATCTTTAACCCTATTTCTTCAGGCGATAAGTTTAAAATATCTTTTCCATCTAAAACAATACTGCCCTTTATTTCACCACTATTATCTAATCTTAGAATTCCTGTTATTACTTTTATTAATGTTGACTTGCCACACCCACTACGACCTGCAAGTAGTACCATTTCTCCGTCATCAACCATCAAAGAAATTCCCTTTAAAGTAGTTTCTTTTCTAACTTTGTAACGATAAGTTAAATCTCTTATTTCAAGCATATTATTCACCTGTAACTTGTTCTAATTTCAAGCCTATTTTATATCCCAACCAACAACCAATACCGCTATATAAAAAACCATTTATTAACATATACAATGCTAAATACCAATCAGCATAATACAATCGGTAAAAAAACATAATTTGCTCTAAATTTATGAACGCAATTACAGCATCTGTAATGCCTATTATACTAGCAACAAAAAAAATATATTTTACTGTTAGTTCTTTCTTATTATACAAGCCAGTTATCTTCATTACCGACTCTAAAAAAACAATATAAACTGCGCAGCTTAAAAATCCTATTGGTGTAAAGTTACCAAATAATAATCCCGACAACATAAATTTAATTATAAACATTAACCCAACAACACCTGGCTGACGATAAAGCACAAGTAAGGCCATAATCAACAAATATTGAAGGATACCGCTTAAAATTCCAGTTACAAATCCTGAAAAAGGTCCCAAAAAAACATGTAATATTTCACCGAACACAGTAGTAGGAATAACAATACCACCAAAAGCCACAGCTGCAAATAACGATACAGTAATAGTGCCCTTTGCTCCAATATTATTAATACATTTATATAGTTCCTTGAAACGCAATAAAAGAAAAATAAAGCATATTATTTCACTAATAACAGCAATAATACCTATACTATGAGTTTGTTCTATTATTATAGGCACTTCTTGAATTCTTTCTTGCCCATTACCCGATACTGTAATTCGTAAAATATAACTACCTTCAATTATTTTTAAATAATCAATATATAATGGAAGTATAAAACTCTGAACTTTCTGACCATCTAAAGAAAGTAATGCATTTGTTGCTTCATTTGTACCAGTTTCTCCAGCCCATCCTTGCTCTGATTCATCATTACTTCTTGAGGCTGAAGATAAGCCTGACACTACCTTGCCGCTATTTTTATCAATAAGTTCTGCTTTAAATTTTAATAAACGTATATCTTGCTGTGGATTTCGCATATCTAATAATAAATATGTAGCTGGATGATTATAAACTGCAGACCAATTTGTTGCACCATCACCTGTCATTCTACTCCTAAAAGATTCCAATGACGTATCAGGAATAAAAATAACATTATCAGCTGTACGGTCGTCTTTCTTCCCCAAATTATCTACAGGCAATCTGATTTCTTGTATATACCAATTAAACTTGTTCTCATCCACGATTTTATCAGCATCACCTGCTATATTGTTTTCAACTTTAGCTGAGTCATAAACAAATGAAACATTTTTTTCTATGTTCCATTTCTTACCCTCCACGATAACTTTTATGTTTTTATTTCCACTTGCTATATCTGCGCCCGGTTTAATATAAAATAAGTCAAAAGTTTGCCCATAATCAGCGGGCAACACCCAATTTGTTGATACAGTATTATTATTTTCTTGATGCCAGATATCATTATCCAAAGCAGTAAACCCATCTGGCAAAATAATCTTTACTGTTACTACTTGTTCTTTTTCGTCAAAACTCTTAATGTTTAAATAAAACGGCACAGTACTACCGCATAATACAGTATTATTAGCCTTTTTTTCAAGACTGTAAGGATATACTGCTTCTACTTCAATTCCAGCAAAAGCTGTCGAAATTTTTATAAAACATATAAAAAAAACTAATAGAAATTTTATAATCATAATCAACCTATTTAAAACAAATCTTTTCTAACAAACGTAATTGTTTTGCTATGATTTCTGCATTTTCTTTAGTAGAAATTTCTAAACTATTATTTAACGGATTTCTAATAATTTCAACATTAGCTTTATATGCTTGGCTAAGCAATGACTCGGTGAATACTTCTGATGGTATACCATCAGCTATTAATTTATTTTCACCGATAAGAAATATTCTGTTGCAATACTTTGCAGCCAAATTTAATTCATGTACTACCATTAAAATAGTTTTACCCATTCGTACAAGTTCATTAGCAAAACGAAAAATTTCTTCCTGATAAACCATATCAAGTCCAGTCGTTGGTTCATCTAAAAATAAAATAGGTGTTTGCTGTACTAAAACCTTAGCTAATAAAATACGTTGTTTTTGACCTCCTGATACTTCATTAACAGGACGATTTGCCAACCCAGCAGTCCCTGTGTATTCCATACATTCCATTGCTAAAATTTTATCTGCTTCGCTTTCGCCTTTCCACCATTTTATATAAGGATATCTTCCAGCTAATACTATATCAAGACCAGTATAACCAAAGCCAATCTCTACGTTTTGCTGCAAATAAGCAACTAATTTAGCGAAATCTTTGTCTTTTAAAGTGTTAAAATTTCTCCCATAATATTTTACATTACCACAATGTAAAGGCAATAATCCACGTAAAGTTTTTAAAAGTGTACTTTTGCCAGCACCATTAGGACCTACTATGCCAATTAAATCACCAGCATTTATTTTTGTATTTAAACCTGCTAATACAACATTTTCGCCATATCCTAAACTCAAATCAATAATTTCAATAACCGGAGTTTCCATGTTCCTCCCTTAAATTTCGCTCTATATTAAAAACACATATTCCATTTCACTGTGCTCTAAAAATAAACCAAAATTTATGTAAGGCGCCATCTTGGGCGCCTTACTTTATTAATTAGAACTTGTAATTATACGTTAACATGAAATTAAACGGCGTAGAATAATATTCAGAACCGCTATGGCTTAAATTATCTTCTCTATCAAGAATATTATCTATTGTTAATGTAAAAGAATTTTGCTTATCAGCATTATATGTAGTAGTTAAACTGGTCAGAAAATACGGTTTTTCTTTAAAAGAATGCGAACTGCTCGGAGTTTCTACCCTTTTTGCTAAATATATTCCCTGTAAACTAGATGTCCATTTATCTTTAGTATATGTTATCCCACCATTCAGCTGCCATCTACCATACTTTCTATCCCAATAAGGTTTCTTCGTGCCTTTAACTTTTGGATCCATATAATTTACTCCCCAATTATAAGAAAATCCATTAGAACCTGTTATATCACAACTTAATTCGACACCAGTATTTTTAAAGTCTTCATTAGTATATTGATATTCAGATTTATCAGTTTCCCATGTAGCAGTAATATTATCTGTGATGTCAATATGATAAATCGCTGCTTTCCAGCTATGCGTATCTGTTACCTTTTTGTAACCAATTTCATAATTTGTTCCTTTTTGTGGTTTTAAATCTGGATTAGAAATAGCTTGTTCCGAGGCACCGTACATTTGACTAAAAGTAGGCATAATAAATGATTGTTGAACACTAGCGTAAATAGAATCGTTTTCAGTCAATTTATACAAATATTGACCAGACATACTAAAGTTATCATAGTTTTGATCCCTATAACCAGCAGTAGTCCAAGTTTCTCTAGCGCCAAAAATAAATTCATTTTTTTCATCAAATTTATGATCATATTGACCATATACTGAATAAATATGCCTGTCTGTTAATTGAGTACCGTAATTATCATAAAATTCATTTTGGTAAGATCCACCTAATATAAGCTGTGCTTTTGAATTAAGTTTCCATTCCTTTTGTAAATCGGCACCATATGTACGATTTTTTTCATCAGTATCATATACCGTTCCACTATACGAACCATTAGTTTTATAATTAGTAAAACCGTCTGCCATTAATTTATTCTGGTTATAGTATAAATTACCTTTAATACTACCATCATTATAATTAAGTTGAACCAAATTTTGTTTGGTTACATATTCCCTATTTTGCTGCAATGCTCCACCTTTTGGAACACTTTTATAAGCATCATCAAACCATGTATCATACCTTACATTAGTTTCATAGTAATTATATAAAAAGTTTAAATTATCATTTAACTTATAGTTTAGAAATAAATTTCTCTTTTCTGAACCAGTCATATCTGTATGTTTATCGCCTTTATCATGAGAGCGGGAAATTGTATCAACATCACCCCATTTTTCAAGAGTATAACCAATATTGAGATCTCCAGCACCAACAGTTGCACTATATTTTTGCTGCCCATAATTACCGTATCCAACACTAACACTATTAGAAAATTCTTTTTTGGTAATGATGTTAATTACGCCACCCATAGCTTCACTACCATATAAAACAGAACCGCCACCTTTAACTATTTCTACTCTTTCTACAGATTCTACGGGAATAGCATCTAAAAAATATTTGCCACGTAAATTCATTGGTGTACCATTAAGCATGACTAGGGTACCATTACTAACACCTCTAATTGCTATTTCATTTGCCATAGTTCCCATAGCACCACCGCCAGGAGCAAAAGTTTTATAAATTAAACCAGGCACTCTTCCTAAAGCAACTTGTAAATTTTGCGCACCTGTATTCTTCAGATCTTGAGTTGATAAAATAGTTGTACTTGCCGGAACATCAACATCTCTTTTTTCACTTCTTGTTGCTGTTATGACCATCGGATCAAGTGTAAATTCTTCAGTAGAATTTTCAGCGAATACAGTATTTCCCCCAATTGTTACACACCCTAAAATTATAGCAGACATCAACATACCCTTTGAAAAACTTTCCATTACATTCACTCCTTTAAAATTTTTATTTCATGTTGTGTACTTTTCCTATATCCAATCTTTCATGGTCATATAGTATAAAGTATCACAAACAAAGAAATCCTTCTGCGAAAACTGCAAAAGGAATAAACGATATTTATACCTTTGCCGTCACTCGCAACAACAGTATCCAATAACTAATTGACTTTCTGACTTAATGTAATTTTATACATATTACAGAGACGTGATCGTGAGAGAATTTCACTCTGCTTGGTCAAAATACTATTTAATTTATTTATTTTTCCTTATTATTCAATGAAAAATTTTTACAAATTTCAAACATAACTTCAGCAACTGATTCTTTTGGAACACGCACGTATTTAGCAGAATTTCTTTTACTTTCAATTATTCTGTCTTTATCAGTGTATACATCCATTGAAGTCACAGCATATTCGTTATTATCAAGATCAAATTGCATGATTATCTTACAATATAATATTTTCTCTCCTGCTTTTAAGGAATTGCTATATTGTTTCCTTAAATTTTTTAAAATATTAGGATTAGTAAATAAAGTTTTAACTTCTGCCGAAATTATATTATCAGATTGATTTACATAATTTATGGATGACATATCATAAGCATATATACCAACATCATTTTCCAATACGACTGACCATCTTGCTTCCTCAATTTCTTCTGCTGTTGGCTTGGGCATCATACTTATTTCCCATTCCATTGGATTTTTATAACTATTATCAGAATCTTCTGCAGCATAGGTTACAGTCATAGCTAGCATTATAAATAATAATGCTAAAATTGAAATCTTCTTCATTTCATTACTCCTTTACAATATATTCTTAACAATATGAATCAGATTTTCTTTTTCCAATTTATTAAATGAATAATAAGCAGCTCCCATTTTTGCAGATAATTCTTTAGCAATGCCAAGTTTCATAAAATCATTTTCCGTATCTATTACAACCGAAGTTATTTTAGCACGGGCAATTTTATCGGCAATATTCAATGCTGACTCAATTGGATTTTCATCTTCATCAACAGCATTAGCCCTGCCATCAGTAATCAAAATCAAAACAGGTTCCTGTTCTTTTTCTGATTTATTCATGTTTAACAATGTAGAAAGTGCCAATGCCAAACCATCAGCAAGCGGCGTCTTTCCTCCTGTCGGCATCTCGGCTAATTTTTTCTGGGCAAGATCAACGCTGCGGGTAATTGGCAATAGCAATTCTGCCTGTTTCCTTCTAAACGCTATAAGCCCTACCCGATCGCGTTTCTCATACGCTTCTTTAAGCATAAAAAATATAGCGCCCTTTACTGCTTTCATACGCTCACGCGCACCCATCGAGCCACTGGCATCAACTACAAATAAAAAAATATTGCCTATTCTTTTTTCACGAACCTTTTGCCTTAAATCTGTTTCCTTGATTGATATTGCACAATTTTCATTTCTACGCATTTTTTGATACGGTGCAGCTGCACGAATTGTCGCATCAAATGCCAAATCTTCAATTTTATTTTTAGGTAATTCCGCACGTACGTATCTACCCTGTTTTAAATCGGTTATCGTTGTACTGCGTTTTCCGCTGCCTCTGCGTACTTTACGGTCTGTTCCAAAATCAACTATGATTTTGGGCAGTTTAAAATTTTTATCGATTGATGAAATTTCTTCTTCTGGAGCCAATTCATTCTGTGAAAACTCCTCCGGGTTCTCATTTTTATTTTCAGATTCGTCTTTACCTCCATCGTTTTCCATATCATCAATAGATGAATTGTTTTCATCTATATCATTATCTTCAAACGGCGGCATTTCACTTTCATCTGTATCATTTTGATTTTTATCGTCTTTATCATTGTCAGAATTTTCCTGCATCATTTCCTGTTCAGATTTACTACGCATTCTGTGAGGCAATACATAAATTGCAGCTTCATCAATATCTTTTGGCATTATATAACTTCTTCCGTTTAATGCTGCAATAGATTTAGCAACTTCTATAAGATATAACTCTGCCCTATGCCCTGCACAATTAGCTTGCGTACATATTTGAGCGGTTAATTGCAACATGGCTTCCGACACTTCAACCGTTTTAACTAAAGTTTGTGCAGCAGCCAGTTTTTGAACAAGTTTATCTGTTTCAGCTTTATAAGTTTCTCTGAAAGCAACTTTATCAGAATCATATTGTAATCTTTTGTTAATTATTTCTTTTCGTGCCTGTAAATTTTTTTCACTTTTCACATCTACAAACATGCCAAAGCGCTCTAAAATATGTTGCGGCAACGTGCCTTCTTCCGGATTCATTGTACCTATAACAATATAATCCACATCTTCTTCATACGAAATTCCATCACGTTCAACCCGGTTAACGCCAGAAGAATTAGCTTCCAGCAAGGCAATTAATAATTCCTGACGCAGTAAATTTATTTCATCAACATACAAAACATTACCGGAAGCTTTTCCCAAAATTCCCCGAGAAAACTTTTTTCGCCCTTTTGTTAAAGCATATTCAAAATCAATACTTCCAAAGAGCATATCTTCACTTATATTCAACGGCAAATTTATAAGCTTTTTATTTGTCAGTAATTCCGCAGACGAACGGACTAAAGTAGTTTTTCCGCTTCCTTTTTCTCCGCTTATTAACAATCCGCCTACTTTATTATTAATGATTGCTATCTGAATTGCTTTTTTTACTTCATTCTGACCTTCTATTGCTGCAAACGGGAAAATATTATCTAATAACATCTTTAAGCTCCCTTTAAGCTTCTGAAAGAATACGCTCTACTTCTTCCATATCCAATTTTGTTTCTTCAAAAGGTCTACGGCGCATACGATGCGGCAGAACCAGACGAGCTGCCGTTTTAATATCTTCTATATTACTTTCCTGGCGTCCATCATATGCCGCTAACGTTAAAGCTGTTTTAATTACAGTTATATCGGCACGATGCCCGTCAACTCCCAATTCAATTGCTAACTTAGCAACTGCTTCCAATAAATAATCTTCTATTTTTACAAGCGATAGTATTTTCCTAGCATTTAAAATTTTATCAGCCAGCGCATTTTGTAAACCAGAATATGATTTTAAAAACTCCTCTGGGTTACTTTCATAAGCTAATCTGCGTTTAATAACTTCTACACGCTGCTCCGGGGCATGTTCTCCTGTAACAATGACAGAAAGACCGAACCTGTCAAGTAATTGCGGGCGTATATCGCCTTCTTCAGGATTCATTGTACCAACCAAAACAAAACGGGATGGATGTGAATAAGAAATGCCTTCTCTTTCAATAGTATTAATTCCCATAGCAGCAGCATCAAGCAAAACATCTACTACATGGTCATCAAGCAGATTAATTTCATCGACATACAAAATATTTCTGTTCGCATCTGCTAAAATACCAGGTTCAAACTTTTTCTCGCCAAATTTAATAGCATGTTCTATATCTAATGTTCCAACAACTCTATCTTCAGTTGCACTTACAGGTAGTTCTACTACTTTCATCTTAAATGCGGCGGTTGATAACTCTTTATTATTTTTATATTTCTGTGTACATTCATCACAAAATAAATTTGGCTCATCAGGATCACAATGGAACCTGCACCCTTCAACAGCATTAACTGCTGGAAGTAATTCAGCTAATGCTCTAACTGCCGTAGATTTTGCAGTGCCTTTTTCTCCTTTAATCAAAACTCCACCAATTGAAGGATTTATAATATTCAAAATTAAAGATAATTTCATTTCTTCTTGCCCAACTATAGCAGTAAAAGGATAAATAACTTTTCTTTTCACGATTTCCCTCCGTGATATATTTTCTCAATAAGAATTTTAATTCACTTGAATTACTTTATTATACTACTCTATATACCAACTATACAGTCAATTATATTTCATACATATTTTTTCAAGAATTTCATTTACAAATAATTCTTACTCATTTTAGCCTAATCAAAACGTCTCGACGCCGGTTTGTTCTCCACTCCAAGCAGGTAATGCAGCTGCCTATCAAAATACCTTACTTTTTTGCCAGCTACAATTTTTTACTTATTGCCGTACATGTAGGTTTTTTATTACTTCTTTCCTACCGTTCCCCCATAAACGGGTCTGTATACGTATCCATCTTTTTGCCTTTCCCTACTGAATCTACAAAATATCCTCTGTGCCTGAAATGCCTGTCTTCATGCTTATACTTCGAAATTCCATGTCTATCGAATGTTATTAATGAACTTTCCCTCTATATATCCTACTATCTGTGACAAACTGTATTTGAACTGTATTTTTACAAGCATATGTACATAATATATGTAGTATTCTGGTTCTATTATTTCTTTCGCAGAACATTCTTAATATTCTACTTAATATCTTGTCTTTCTTTCGCTCAGAACCTCCACTAAAACTCATAATAAAAAGTGTCTTCCTGATTAAACAAAAAGACACTTTTTATTATTTATTCAATATATTCGTTAAAGTTGTTAATTTTGCATTTTTACTTTTTAGGTTAATTTAGTAACCGTATTATAAATTTTAAATTCAACAACAAAATCAAAGTTTCTAGTAATTAGCAGCGTTTAAAATTATAATAAACCATATAGCGAGTATACGGTTAAATTCATTTGTTTCTTAATGCATAAACCTTTGATATCTTTTTTAAATGGCATTCGCTGACATATTTTTGTTTTTTTTCATTAACATACCAACGAGCAAAACATCCTCCACCGCAGTTTTTAAAATCTTTACAAAACTTACAAAAACTCATTGCCTGCCGGATTCGTTCTTTTACTTCTTTCAACAAATTTTCTTCAATCCCGGTATAAACATTGCCTATAAAATATTTTTTATTGCCAACCAGAGAAGAACAGGAATAAATATCACCTTTGGCATCAACAAATGCAGCCTGCCCGTTCATAGCATAGCAATGACCAAATTCGCATTCCGTACCTAACAATAAATCTTTCGATTTTTCCTGCTGGGAAAATTCTATTTTATAACCGATTAACCTATGAAGCTCTTTTGCCCGTTCATAAACTTCTGATATCGACTTTCTTAAAATTTCTTCATCTGGAGGCAATAAATTACTTCCTCTGCCTTGGCTTCTAAGCAAATCAAAACCTATTCTTCTGACATTTCCAAGAAAATAAGCCATATCAACAATTTCAGGCATTTCTTTAACATTATCTTCCGTTACTACACAGGTTATCCCGCATGCCATATTATACTTTTTTAAAATTTCTATTCCGCGGATAGTTTCAGCCGAAGCGCTTTTATTATTTTTAGCAATTCTCAGTTTATCATTAACTTTAGGCGTGCCATCTAAACTTACACCGACTGCTATTTTATGTTCTTTTAAATATAGTGCTACTTCATCAGTTATAAGGGAAGCATTCGTCTGAATTTGCATTACAGCCGGTATATTTTCTTTTTTTACATACTCTGCAAGGCACTGAATAACAGAAAAATTCAGCAATGGTTCTCCTCCGCTAAACTGCAATATAAACTTATTTTTACTTTGAGCCGCCAAATTAACTGCTGCCATTGCAGTATCCAAGCTCATCATAGATGTGTTATGTTCTGCTGCATAACAATATTTACAAGCAAAATTACAATCTCCTGTCAGGCTGAGAACCAACATTTTCAGATTATGAATTTGCATCAGCCCTTTCCTCCAGTTCTCCTTCAATGTTTAAGTAAATACTCTGCAGTTTATTTAACGTTTCTGTTTTTGCATTCCAAAGGCCGCGCATATTTGCTTCAAGTAAAATTTCAGTCATTCTATGCAATGCCCAAGGATTGACTTCACGCATCCAATCTTGCACTTTTTTGTCAAAAACATATTTTTCGGCATATTTTTCATACATCCAATCTTCCATTACCGCACTAGTTGCGTCCCATTGATAACTGTGGGCTATATAATTAGACATATCTGCAGCGCCTTTATATCCATGCTTCATCATCCCCTCTATAAATTTAGGATTGATAGCTTCACTTCTAAAAATTCTTTTAGCTTCTTCCTGTACACTGTGCATAATTACACGGCTTCTATCAGTACTATCACCACAATAAGAACGCGGAGCACTGCCTTTAATGCTACGGACAGCTGCAATCATGCCTCCATGGTAAGCGTTATAATCATCACTGCTCAGCATATTTGTTTCATGATTATCTTCATTTTTAATGGTTATATCCAGACTGCCCATTCTTTTTCTAAATTGCTGCGGCAAAAACTTACCGCGGGCTTCTCCGCCATAGGCATGGGCACCCCAACGCACATAAACATCAGCAATATCATCAATAGTTTCCCAGTTTTTAGCTTCAAGTAAAGCTGCAACACCTGCACCATATACGCCCTGCTCATCCCCAAAAATTCTAAATGCTGCCTGTCTCCATGCTTCCTTCGCCTCTAAACCACTTTTCTGCAATTCTTTGCTGTCATTTTCAATATGTTTTTTTACATAATTATCACTGTAATCTTCATCCAGCCCCGCAATTAAAAGCACTGCCTGGTCAAGCAATTCCATTACCGAAGGCATAGAATCACGGAATAAACCACTAATACGCGCGGTAACATCTATACGCGGGCGTTTTAAATCTTTCAAAGGAATTACTTCCAATCCTTTTACCTTTAAACTACCGCTTTGATATACCGGTTTAACGCCTAATAAATATAAAAATTCTGCAACACATTGTCCATGACTCCGCATATTAGAACCGGACCACAAAACGATGCCTATATTTTCTGGATATCTTCCTTCATCTTCTATAAACCTGCTTATTACCTGATCCCCCAACGTTTTGCCAATTTCCCATGCAGCCTGTGTAGGAAGCGTCCTGGGGTCGATACCGTAAAAGTTGCGGCCTGTCGGCAAAAGGTCTGCTCCTCCACTGCTTGGAGCTCCCGAAGGTCCCGGTTCGATATACTCTCCTTCAAAAGCCCGCAATATATTTTCCATCTCATCTTGTGTTTTACGTAAATTGGGATAAAGAATTTTACAAATATAATTACAAATTACATTAAGTTTTTGAGTAAATTCAAAATTACTTTCACTTACCCACTTCAATGAGTTAACTTCATTTATAGATTCTTCTGCAAAATCTTTACTTTGCAAAATTTTAACTACTTCTTCACACTTTTTATTTATTTCATCAATAAGCATACCATAAGTTATTTTTAACGGCTCATATATTAAGCTGCTGTTTTCCAGCAAATAATAATAATCAAATCCATACGAACCGGCAATAGCCTGTGTTAAACTAGGAATTTTGCCATTTTCCAAACGCATTAAAAGGCATAAATATTCCGTTAAATCATTGTCAACCGGTGGCTGTCCTAAAATATGCAGTCCTGTATGAACCTCTAAATTTTTTAAATCTGTTATGTAATTATGTAAGTTGCCTATATATTCATTAAACGGCTTTCCTGCATCGTAAATTACTTCATCCTTTAAATTAGCTGTTTCTACCTTCTCTAAAACCAGTTTCTCTAAATTAGGAAGACTTTCCGGCTGCGTAGTTTCAAAATGCACATACTCATCCATTATTTTTTCTAATTCTTCTAATTCTTCATACAACCCGGCTTTTGTCTGAGGAGCAGGCAAATGTTCAATCAGACATGCACTGCCTCTGCGTTTAGCCTGAATCCCTTCACCGGTAATAGTCATATTATAAGGGTATATATCTGGCAAATCGCCCAAAGCCAAATCAGGATAGCACGAAGCACTCAGCCCTGCATTTTTCCCAGGAAGCCATTCCAGAGAACCATGTGTTCCAATATGCGCTACTGCATCTGCCTGCCAAACATCACGAAGCCATTGATAAAATGCAATATAATGATGTGTAGGCGCAGAAAACGGAGAGTGATATATTTTTTCCGGATCTTCACCAAAGCTGCGCGGAGGCTGAACAGTAATAAAAATGTTTCCGTCCATTGTCCCTGGGACCAAAAGATTTCCATCGTATTCCATCACTTTTCCGGGAATCGTTCCCCAATCCTTTTGTAATTGTGATTGAACGCGTTCTTCAATGCTGCTGAAATATTCAGCATACTTTTCCCCTGAAATTTTTTCAGCATTCAATATTTGCCTGTCTGTTAGCAAACTTCTGTCGTTAGTTGCATTTGCTGTTAAAATTTTAATGAATTCTTTTCCATCCTCTGGAATAAAATCAACTTTATAACCACGTTCTTTTAATAAATGTAATAATCTTCTTATACTCTCAATAGTATCTAAGCCTAAAGCACTGCCTATATTGGAATTTTTAGGAGGATAATTATGAAAAATAATTGCTATCTTTTTAGAACCATTAGCTTTTCTGCGAAGATTTCCCCATTTTTTTGCTTTGCTGGCTATACGTTCAATGCGCTCATTAATAGGCAAATAGCGGACATCCCCATTATCCAATATTTTTTTATTCGCAATTGGGACACCATGAATGATGCCATCAAATTCCGGCAAAGTTACACTTATGGATATCTCCATTGCATTTAATCCTTCTAAGCTATTTTTCCATTCATCATATGGGGCAATAACTGAATATGCCTGTAATACCGGTACATTTAGTTCTTTTAAATCTTCTATAGTAATTGAACCGCTACTGGTCATTGAAAATTTCATAACATTAATCAAAACATCAATGGCCAGTATACCATTTTCTTTAAAGAACATATCAAAAAGCCTACGCAGGCTTGGCATTCCTAATTCTTCTACAGGCATGCCGTTTGTAAAAACACATATAACGTTCATACCTTGTTTTTCTATTTCTTTAATTAAACGATTTTGATATTCTAAATCTCCCCATATCCATTCATCCCTATAAAACAAAACACCTGCTGTCATTTTATTTTCATTACAAAATTTATTTTTATATTCCTGTAAATCACTATATACTTTGCCGGCTTCAGGATGATAGATGCCGCACCAACAGACAGGATTAGGTTCCGGCACCGTACTATCAGTTTTGTTTAAGCAGGCATCTAAATACAGCCATAAATTATAATAATTTTCATATCCGCCAAAAGACATATATCTTCTTATCAAATCTATCTGTTTTTGATTAAAACCCTTAATAAAATCATTATTTTTCATATCGTCGGCATCAATAAAATATTTAATTTTATTTGCTTCCAAAAAATGCTGGCATTTTTTAAGAAAAGGATTATCCATGCCTGTGCCCATCCACTTTATTAAAACTATGTCGGCAGAACCTAAATTCTTGCTCCATTCATTTTCCCATTCAGTATTCCCTGTTATCCACAAGCAAGCAGATTTTTCAGATATTTTATTTTCGTTTTGCAAAGCAGTTAACGTTTGCTGCATAATACCCATTTTTCTAATTATATTAGTCAGAAATACAATTTTAAACATTTTACATCTTCCTTTTTACATTAAATTTCTTTGCATTTTTTTCAGTAAATATAAAAAATACGGTGTTCCTATAAGCGCAGTCATAATTCCTACCCTTATTTCTGCCGGCGGCATTACAATACGCCCCAATAAATCACATATAACCAAAAACATAGCGCCTCCCAAAGCACTTGCCGGCAGCAGTATCCTATGATCTGGACCTAAAATCATACGCATCATATGCGGTATAACCAATCCAACAAAACCTATATTACCGCTGACACAAATAGATGTCGCCGTTGTCATTGATGCCAAAAACAGCAATCCCATTCTATAAACAGTCACATTCATACCTACTGATTTTGCTTCAACCTCTCCCAGTGCTAAAATGTTTAAATGCCTCGATAGCAGTAGGATTACACTTATCCCAACAAAAACAGGTCCTATAGCAAGGTAAAAATGTTCCCATCTCCTGTAATCAAGCCCTCCGACAATCCAAAATAAGTATTGCTGAAGTTTTTGCTCATTCATAAAAGTCAGCACGCCGGAAGTTACTGCTCCCAAGAACATACCTACGGCAACACCAGCTAAAAGTAATGTCATAACAGGTATTCTCCCATTGTGCATTGCTAAAAATACTGTTAAAAGCACAGCACATATACTACCGCAAAAGGCAAATGCCGGCATAACAAATAAACTTTGCGAAGCTACACCCAGAGCAATCGAAATAACCGCTCCTGTTGCAGCACCTGCTGATATTCCTATAATTCCCGGATCAGCCAGAGGATTGCTGAATATACCCTGCATTACTGCTCCCGAAATACCTAACGATGCGCCCACCAAAAGGCCAACCAATATCCGCGGGATACGTATATGCCATAATACAGAAAATTCTTCCTGAGTAAAACTTCCATCTGAAAGAAGGGGAATTTCTAATTGCCTACCCAAAACATTAAAAACATGCGAAACCGATATATCTATTTGCCCAAAAGTCAAAGAAATACAAGCTACAAAGCTCATTAATAAAAAAAGAAAAAACAATATAAAAAAATTATATTTTTTATTTGTATTCAATTTTCTGCTCCTCCAAAACACCTGGATAAACTGCTTCTGCAAGTTTTTTTATAGATTCTACAATATGCTGGCTTGCAACATACTTGTATTTATCTGGGACAAACTTTATTTGATTATTTTTTACAGCTTTAAGATTTTTATAAGCTGGATCATTTTTTATTTCTTCCGCATAAGCATTAATGTTTTGTTTATTATCAAAATTCCATGTAGGAAGTAAAAATATATCTGGATTAATATTTACAACTTCCTCTTTGCTTATTATTGTATTATTTCGTAATGCAGCCCCATTAACTATATGCGCCATAGTCAACATATTATCAAATAACTCTCCTTTGCGTCCCATGGCCGCAGTAAAATTAAAAGCTATCACAACTTTACGTTCATTGTCTGGAATTTTAGATAGCAGTTTTTCTATTTTTTTGATCTCCTCATTCATCGAATTAACTATTTTTATTCCTTGTTTCTCTTCATTAACTACCCTAGCTATACCTAAAACTTTTTCACACATTTCGTTATAATTATGTGGGCTGGAAGCAACGTAAACCGGTATACCAACTTCCTCAAGGCTCCTCACAACTCCACTATCAGTCGCTACTGAAACTAAAACAAGATCTGGGTTTAATGACATAATTTGTTCAATATTCGGATATATACGTTGCCCAACTTTCTGAAATTCTTCTTCGGTTAAAAAACTTATTTCAGGATCAGCAGCCCATCTACTATATCCTATAATTCTCTCAGAATTAACTAAAGCAGATAAAATTTCATCAGTTCCATAAGTTAGCGAAATTATGCGTTGAGGACTCTCACGCATATAAACAGAACGCCCTGAATCATCAACAACCGAATATCCATTATTTTTTTCTTCACTCTGTTTTTTTTCATTGGAACAGCCAACCATAAGGAATATGAAAATAAAAATAACAATGAAAGCAAAAATTTTTCTCATAATTTATCATTATCCTCTACTTATTTCGTCCCAATTTGTCTGCGATAAAAATATTCCATAGACGCTGTAACATATATCTACTACCCCTTACTCCAACAAATGGAGTTTCAGAGAAATTCACTTCATCAATTCCGGGATTCGCTATATTACAGTACCTAAAATCAGCTTTATTTCTCATTAGTATACTGCTGTCGCTGCTGCTACCTAAAACTAATACATTATTGATTTCCTGATAATATCTATGTATAAGTGTAGTATCTTCATTTATAACATAAATGCTATCCGCCAGTTCGCAATAAAAATCAGGCACCTTGTTCTGACATATAATTGTCATATTTCCCGTATCAGCCCATTCACTACGCAAAGCATTGCCTATACACATTGCAATAGTTCCCGGTGCGGATACTAAAACATTGTCAAACCATAAATCTCCCCACAACATATTAATATCATTATTTAAAATTGTAATTTCATATTGAGCTTCATCACATTCGCTCAGTACTTTTTCCAAAGCAGGTGCTTCTAATCTGTTATGAATTTTTTCTATCCAGTTTTTAGTACCTTCTATTCCATACGGCAACCCTGCACAAACATACGGTGTTCCGTAATTTTCTTCTAAATATTTTGCTATTTCCAACCCTAATTCTTCATTGCAAACTATATTTAATTCAGCACCTGCAATATTTTTTAAAGCATCTATATTACTTCCAGCTCCAAAAAGAACATTAATTTTATAACCCGCTTGTTTTAAAATCCTGCATATTTCTATTCTATCGGCCTTACCATTATAATAGAAATCTGTCAACCCCAGTAAATTTATAGATGATTTTACAATATCAGTTTTTTCTGCAAATTGATGCAAAAATAAAATAGCAGCTTTTACATAACCTTCTGCAAAACCACCGATTAATCCCCCGCAATCCATAGCTATAACTGGAAACGGCAACTTCATGCTACTAACTATTCCAGTAATGTCATCGCCAATTAAACTCATAGCACAACTATTTTCTACGAAAAGCAATTTGGGATAATGTTTTTCATTAAGCAAATGTTTTATAGCCTGCTTAATGAATTTTTCTGCCCCAAATACCACTGCACTATTATCCGGCTGAGAGCCATGCATTCTTTCAGCTATATTAAAAATGCCATGTTCTAAATACCGCATTGCATAAAAATAACACCATAAAGGTCCATTAACCAAAATCTCAGTATCTGGAATTCCTGCATAAAAAGCTGCTGCTCCAGTTAACGCACATGTGTCGACTCTTTCACAAATATTACTCCAACTATTATCAGACATATCTCAACCCTCCATGGGTAAATTTACTACATAATGCTTTATAAATAACCTCCATCAAAGCTATCTCTCCAGTTATACCAACATTTGGCAACATAGGTAAAAATAACTGTCTGATATTTTTATTTCGCAGTTCATGTGTTGTAAAAACAAGATCTACACCATCTAATAAACTTTCACCTATTTCACCAGAACAAATGCATACATCTGTATATTTTTCAATCGCAGCCTTCATTAAATTACTGCTTTTTTCGTCATAGGCATTCAATAAAACGATACATCTTAAATCAAGATATAATTTATCAATTATTTCAAGAATATTTATAGGATCAAAATATTTCAGTAACCGTCCAATACATAATATTACTTTTTTATTTGATGTATAGGGTAAATATTTCTTCATTGCAGAACATAAGTTTTCTTCTTCTTTTATTAATTTATTAGCAACTTCCTGACAGTTCATTAACTTCCCAACATTGTATATCCAGTTTTTAGTATTATTTGCCCCAACAGGATACATTTCGTCAAAATATTTAATGCCAAATTTACTATTTAATTCGCCAGCAATCTTGATTAGTATATCAGTACTCTGCCCGCGCCCACCCAAAATAATACTAGCTTCAGCCTGAGTAATAACTGATAGTTTTTCTATAGGCAAATATCCGGGAAATTGACCAATAACTTCAATATTTAATTTTTTCAATAATCTTGTTACTTCTATAGCATAATTTCCCCATGGTCCACCATTATCTCCTAATAACACAACCGTACCTTGTTTTTTGGGCAGAGGTTTTAAAAAAGTATTAATTAGTTTTTTCGTAACTTCAAAGTATCCTTGATAATACTCTCCATCTAAAAAACCATAACAATCTACTGTTATAACTGGTAAATTATAATTATACTGAATTTTACGTGCAACAGATTCAACATCGTCACCAATTACTCCAGCTACACATGAATTAGCTATTACTAAACATTTCGGTTTATAATTTTCAATTGCAAATTCAGCACATTTTTCCAGCTGGCTTATGCCGCCAAAAATAGAGTGCTTTTCTTCCATTTGAGTAGATAACAGCGGTACAGAATGAAGCAATTCAATTTGATCATTAGAAGATACCCTATAACATGCATTTATATCCATAGTTCTTGTAACATGCGCACAAGCTTTTGGACTATGAAAAATTACTACTGCACCATTACAATAAGCAACTGCACGCCAGACTCCCGGCATACTACAGCTGCAATTTTTTACATTATTAATAAATCTTTTCGTTTTAATTGCCATAGTCGCCTGCTAATTTTTCTAATTCTTCAAAAGTAATAGGTGTTGGAATATTTAAATCCTTATTATTTAAAATATCTTTAGCTAGCTGTCTATACAATCCTGCCTGCTCACTTTCAGGAGCATATTGCATTACTGTCTGCCTGCTGTTTTCCGCCTTGTTTACAACAACATCCCGAGGAATAAAAGCAATAAGCTTAGAATTCAGTCTCTTTGCAAATTCTTCAAGCACCTTAAACTCATTAGGTGTATTTCTGCTGTTGCCAATAATACCGCCTAAACGCACCTTGCCACGCTCTGCAAAACGCTTAATTCCTTTAGCTATATTGTTTGCTGCATATAAACTCATCAATTCACCGGAAGAAACAATATAAATATCAGTTGCATAACCCTCACGTATAGGAACTGCAAATCCCCCGCAAACTACATCTCCCAATACATCGTATAAAATAACATCATCATCTATAACTTTAAGCGTATGCAATTTTTCCAGTGCTACTATTATCCCCCTTCCTGCACATCCTACACCTGGTTCTGGTCCTCCAGCTTCAATACATTTAATATTATTGTATCCAAAATTAACTATATCTTCGGTTTTTACATCTTCTTTTTTACGCACTACATCCAAAACAGTTTTTTTGCAAATATAGCCCAGCAGCAATCTTGTCGAATCATTTTTTGGGTCACATCCAATCTGGCAAACTTTAATTCCCATTTCACTCATAGCTGCTGATATATTTGCAGAAGTTGTAGACTTACCAATTCCACCTTTTCCATAAATAGCAATCTTTTTCATAATCGCACCTCAATATTTAAAAATTGATCACATAATACTGTATAGACTCTTATCAATTTATGATATAATTTACTAAGAAGATTTTCTTTAAATTTAAACTATATACCTATTATATAGTCAAGTAGTACGAGGATTAAATATGAATAACAATAACATACAAAACTATTTTACTGCCGGAGAATTAGCTTCAATGTTTGATATTTCTAAACAGACTTTACTATACTACGATAAAGTTGGTCTTTTAGTTCCTGAGTTTGTGAGTAATAATGGTTACAGACACTACTCTATGAATCAATATTTAATATTAGAAATAATAGTATGTTTACGTAAACTCAATATCTCTATAAACAATATTAAAAAATTTATTACAGAAAGAAATAACACAGTCTTACAGACAATACTAATAAATAAAGAAAAAGAATGTGCAGCCATTATCGCAGAGAATGAACGAATCCTTAAAGCTTTACAAATTATTTCAACTAATTTAAATAGTAATTATGACAAATTACTTGACAAAATTACATTATCATTTTGTCCGAAAGAATTAATTAGAGTAACCGCAATTGATAAAAGTTTTTCTGGAAAAGATCGTATTATGTTATTTTCCAAACACTCTTTAAAAATATTTCATGCAATGCATATAAAAAAGAAGGAAATAGGCTGGATTATCGACAAAAATAATTTCTTAACTTCAAATCAGAATTTAGAAGCAAAAGCTTTTTTTTCATACGCCTCTGACATACAAGGTCATAAAAAAGTAGAAAAATTTATATTAATCGAAGGATTTTATGTTGAATTATATATCAAAGGAACATTTTATGAAAACGCTAAAAAAACATCTCAAAATTTAATGACTTTTTTAAAAAATAATAATTTAAAAGCTATCAGTGATATTTACATTTTACCAATTAAAAATCACTGGTTTACTAAAAACTCCCACGAATATATAACTAAAATCTTTTTACAGGTAGAATATTTATAATAAAATTTATTTCAAATAAAAAGTTCCCTAAAAGTTTTATTTCACTTTTAGGGAACTTTTTTATTATTTTATGCCTTGCAATGACCACTAGCTTCATTATTCATAATTTTTTTAAATATAATATGTGCTTCTGATGGTGTTTTTCCATTTTCTACTGCTTTATAATAATGTAGTAGTGCAGTTTTATACTTTTTGTGTGCTACATCATCTGGAATTGTTTTATAATTTTTAGGATTAAACTCCATTACTTTTTTAAAAATGGCATGAATTTCTTCGCTGCTTTTTCCAGCCTTTTTCGCAGCTTCAACATGCTTCATGGCACGTTCATAACGTTTTTTAGCATGTGGCTCTGTAGGTACTTGAAAATTAGAATGTCCATTATTCATATTGATTCCTCCATAATATTTTTATATTATTTAGACTATACACTATATTGTAACAATACTGTCAATATTCTAATTTATTTTTTTATAACATATTTAATTTTCAAAAAACTTCATTTTGCAAATGTATTGCGTTTGTGCGCACGTTTGTGTATAATTAAACTGTAAAAACAGTTAAATTAAAGGAGGTTTTTACTATGGTTAAATCATCAAACCTTTATGCCCGCATCGAGCCGGACGTTAAAGAACAGGCAGAAGCAATTTTAAATGCACTTGGTATATCTGCGTCAAATGCAATTTCCATTTTCTATAAACAAATCATACTTAATAACGGACTTCCTTTTGAAGTAAAACTCCCAAAGCCTATTTTAGATGTCAGTGCCATGACACAGGAACAGTTAGATACTGAACTTGAAAAAGGCTATATGGATATTAAGGAAGGACGTACTCGACCGGTAGCAGAGGCCTTTGCTGATATTCGTAAGGAGTTTGGTGTATGAATACTTACGAAATCCGTCTTACAAAAGAAGCAGAAAAAGACCTGCGCGATATTTTTAAATATATTGCCGTTAATTTACAGGCGGTTTCTGCTGCGGCCGACCAGCTTGGACGGCTGGAAAATGCAATATATAATCTTGAGCAGATGCCTGAAAGATTTCATTGTTATGAAAAAGAGCCATGGCATAGCCGCAATCTTCGTATTATGCCAGCAGATAATTACCTCATATTTTATATTCCAAACCGTGAAAATTTAACTGTCACCGTTTTGCGTATTATGTATTCTGCCCGTAATGTAGATAAAGAATTAAAGAAAATATTATAACTTTAATCAAGAGCCAGGCAGCCTGGCTCTTTTTTTATTTGCGCCTACCGCTGACATAAGTTTGGGGAGCAATAAATTGCACGTTTGCAGTTTAACCGATAAACAGCGCATAAAACTGCAGTTTTTTAAACAGCGTTTTATGTTGCAGTTTTGAGGTTATCTGCAAAGGTGCCGGAAGCGGCACGCTCAGCAGTCTGTGCCGCGCAAAGCGCAGGCACTGTCTGCTTGCCGCAACCTCTTTCCTTCTGCGGCAGGCGGTAAAAGTCTGCCGCAGAACACTTTGTGCGGACGCAAAGCAGGCAAACATAGGGCGCAGCCAATGGCAAACAGCTTGTTTGGTCGGCTTTACTGTCCGCACTGCCAGCAAAACCAAAGTTTTGTAACCTTTGCCTTCTTTCAGAGCAGGTGGTAACAAAGGCATATTTTAAAGCCCCTGCTTACCATATAAGGCGGCAGGAGCAGCCCTGCCGCTCCTGCTTTACGCAATGCCTTCCATATTAACATAATTTTCTGCTGTCGGCTCTAAAACATCACTTGTGCCTATTTTTAATCCGCATTTACTTGCAAACTCCAAAACAGTATCGTTGACTTCCTTTCTGTAACGGACAGGGTCATTATCAAATAATTTAGCCTGCCTTATATAGTTCTGATTTATTTCGAGCAATGCCACCGGCTTGCCACGGTCATCACTGATACCTACAAGCTGTTTTTTACAGCCAATCATACTTTTATACCCTGCGGCGCAGTTTTTAAGGCTGAGTGCCCAAAATTTTAACTCGCTATTTTTTTCAATGCACTTTGCGCCGAAGGCTTTCATCAACATTGTATATCTGTTCACAACTTCTTCCGGCACATCAAATATGATTTCTCTGTCCGCTTGTTTTGCTACCGCAAGAGATAACCATGTATGCAGTTTGGCAAGCGCAGGCACTTCTTTTCTAAAGTTATTTTTGGTAACTTTGTCTGCCGACTGCCAAAGGCGTAAAATATCGTGATATTCTTCGTCCCATTTTTTTACAACGTACTGCATTTGCATTTTGGGGTAATACGTTATAAACATATTATAAAATTCGACCATTTTATCTATTTCTTCAAGTGCGCTAATACCTCTTTTTGCATACCCAAACATTGCCTGCGCCACGTCATAATTTTTTATTTTGTAGCACTCACGCAACATTGCCAAATTTTCATACTGTAAATAGCGGCGCACATGCGGTATATTTGGCAAATTCAGCACTTTGCAGACAGCAGTTATATAATCGGTTTTCTGCATTTCTTTATATATCCGTTCATCAAACCGTTCCGGCAGATAACTTGTGCAAAGCACGTTTTTCTCCCAACTGTTCATACTGCCTGCGCCCTGTGCAAGCATTTGGATATTATCCATATCCCAAAACCTTACCCTGTGGGCAAGGTTAAGGATATTACCGTAAAGTTTATACTCATAAATGCCGCCTATATACAAACGCTTCGGCGTTTTGCCGCACTCTTTAATTTTTTTATTAACAGCTGACCGCAAGGCTTGTAATAAATCGGTAAAGCTATTGCCTTTATTTATTTTATGGCTAAAACCATAAAACCAAAGGGCTGTTTTTTCTTTTAATTTCCAAAAATCGCTGATATAACCGATTTGCATATCTTCAAGCATTTTGCCGTCCAGTGTTTTTTTCCAACGGCAGGTGCTGTTTTTTACATCAAAAATAAAGCGTTCCTGCACATCTGTTAAATATCTGTAAGTTTTATGCACAAATTTGCCTATGCTGACTGCCGTATATTTAATACGCAGTTCTACTTTTTCCTTAAAATCCATAACCTTCATAATGGTTATATCCGGCAACAAGCTATCTTCGTTATCTGCATACATTACGGCATTGCCTGTATGCGTCCTGCCGCAGGCAGGGCAGGTACAGCTATCGCCGTAAAAACCAACAGAACCGGTATTAAAAGTAAAGCTTGCGCCGCAGGTTATGCAACGTGCCTGAAAATAACCGGTTTTATAATAACGGCGAATACGGTTATCTTCTTTATAACACACAAACAGTGTAGGAGAACCAAACGCTTCGTACATATCCGACCGTACTATTTTATTGCCTATTTGCAGTTCAGCTAATTTTTTCATTTATCGCACCTTCATTCGTCATCATTTTCTTCAAAGCTGTAACCGTCATCAGCTTCGGTATCTGTTTCTTCAAGTATGTTATCTTTTTGCTCCGCATCTTCATCAGCGAAGTCACAAAACAAACTGCTTTCATCCGTTTTTGCTTTTTCAAGGTCTTTTTTTGCCTGCTCTTTTTTCTGTGCTTCTTTAGCCTTTGCCGCATTAAGCTGTGCTTCTGCCTGCCGTTTTTCTGCTTCGGCTTTTTCTTTGGCTTCAAGAGTAGGTTTATGTTTTTCAAGCAACTTACCTGCCATATCCAGTGCCCTGCGCTGGGTATCTATAAAGGCTTCTAAAACCCTTGCTGTTTCCGGTGGATTTCCGTGTTCCTTATCGAAAGCAATAAGTTCAGTTAAAATTTCAAGGCAATTTATTTGCTGTTTTAAAAAACTTTCCGTTCTGTTTACATTTATCATTGCCATTCACCCTTCTTTTATAAAAGGGCAGGGGCATAAGCCCCATGCCCTTTGCTTTTATGCTACTTGCTCTTTTTTTGCTTGCGGCTGTTCTTTCTTTTCGCAGTATTCAAATTCACGGAGCAGGATTTGTACCCAAATACCTTTTGTGCCGTCCTCTTTTTCGTACTGCCGTAACTCAACGTTGCCGCCAATATGGATTTTGTTGCCTTTATTTAAGGTATCCCCAATCAATTCGGCTGTTTTACCAAAGGCAATTACGTTAAAATATTGGGGCTTTGTCACTTTTTCACGTTTATCATATACGTTTTCAGCTACGCTGAATTTTGCAACAGCTTTGCCGTTCTTGCCAAAAATAATTTCGGGGTCTTTCGTAAGTCTTGCGGTAATTTCAATTCGATTCATAATACACACTCCATTCTTTAACTTTAGGCAATATATACCAAGCCCTGTATGGCGCAGGTATACTTTGCCGTGGGATTGGAAGGGGCATTGCTCCTTGCGCCAACCCCTCGCTCCCCTCGCGATTGTTTTTTGCCGCTTTCGGCGTCGATTAAAAAACGGCTGGCAGCCGCAGGCAAGGACGGCGTATTGCCGCGTAGTTTATCCTTACCGCCCGGCATAAAGTCAGGCGTTAAAATCGAAGCCGTGAAAAGCGGGAAAAAATATAAAATAAAAAAGCCGCACCAACCAGGGTGGCCTCCAAAGCATCATACACGGCACCCGGCATTGTGCCGCGTATGAATAAAAAAGCAGTTCGCCAAGCCCTGCTTTCCGCGAAGGCAAACGGCTTACATTTTTTTCTAGACATTACCTGTATTATTTTGTAAAATATGCTCCGTGCCATTTTTAGATTATTCCTACATCATCAAATTCTTCATAATTTGGCACATTCCCCATATACAAAACCTGCTTTTCGTTGGCTGTAAAAGCAGGTTTTGTTTTTTTATGCTTGCTTTTTCCTTTTGTTCGTTTTATAATGATTTATAGCAAACTTCTGTTTGTTATAATATTGTGAGGAAAGCAGCCATGCGTACCATATTACACGTTGACTTGAATAATTTTTACGCTTCTGTTGAGTGTTTATATAATCCGGCGCTGCGCGGTAAACCCGTGGCAGTCGCAGGCGACCCGGCCAACCGGCACGGCATAATTCTGGCCAAAAACATGCCGGCGAAAAAGTTGGGCGTAAAAACCGGCGAATCCATCTGGCAGGCCAAAGAAAAAGTGCCTGACCTTATCTGTATTCCGCCGCAGTATGATAAATACCTGCGCTTCAGCCGTGCTGCGCGTAAAATTTATTACCGTTTCACCAACCAGGTTGAAAGTTTTGGCATTGATGAATTCTGGCTAGACGTTTCAGGCTCCTTAAATTTATACGGCACCGGGCCGGAAATTGCCGAAAAAATCCGCAGAATTATGAAAGACGAGCTGGGCCTTACGGTCAGCATCGGCGTCAGTTGGAATAAGATTTTTGCCAAATTCGGCAGTGACTATAAAAAGCCGGATGCCGTAACATGTATTACGCAGGATAATTACCAGGATATAATCTGGCCAAAACCGGCATCGGATTTGCTGTACGTTGGGCACGCCACGGAACGTAAATTAAAAGGCATTGCTATTTTAACCATTGGCGACCTTGCCCGGCGCGACCCGGCGCTGTTAAAATTATCGCTTGGTAAATGGGGCTTAATTCTGTCTGATTTCGCGCGCGGTCTGGATACATCCCCGGTACGCACTATTGACGAACGCAGCGCGGTTAAAAGCATTGGCAACGGCGTCACCACGCCGCGTGATATTACAAATACAGACGATGCAAAAATTGTATATATTTGCCTGGCAGAGTCCGTGGCAGCCCGTTTGCGTGAAAACGCCTTAAAATGCACCGGCGTTGAAATAACACTGCGCGACAGCAGCCTTTACACCGTGACCAGGCAGTTGAAGCTCCCCTACCCCACCTGTTATGTCGAAGATATACTTAACGCAGCCATGCAGCTGCTTAATAGAAATTACGATTTTTATACAAATAAGCACCTGCGCAGCATAGGCGTGCGCGGCATTAACCTGGTAACGGCAGAAAAAGGGTATCAGCTGGATATGTTCGCGCCGGACACTACCGATAAAAAAGACAGGCTTGCCAAAGCAGTTGACCAGCTGCGCCGCAGGTTCAGCCATGATGCAGTGCTACGCGCCGCAACATTATTAGATGATAAGCTGCGCATCAATCCAAAAGATGACCATGTTATACATCCTTATTCTTATTTCCGCTAAAGGGGGCAAATAAATGGATTATCTCGAAGTTACCGCAAAGTTTGATAATACCGGCCGCATAATTCCCATTTCCTTTATTTGGGACGGCCGGAAGATAAATATAGATAAAGTATCTGATATGCGCCCGGCAGCGTCACTAAAACAAGGCGGGCAGGGTATGCGCTATATATGCCGTACCGGCAGCACCGTTTATTATCTGTTCTGCGACGAGCAGCGCTGGTTTTTAGAGCGTATTGGTTAAGTTCATAATTGTTGGCAACCATATGGCAACCAATGGTATTACCACTTTAAAACACAAATAAACCCAGCAAGCCTGACAGGCTGCTGGGTTTATTTTATTAGTATCTTCTATTCTTCCTCGTCATCATCTAATAAACTTTCTAAATCAATATCGCTATTTACAAATTGCTGTACCTCCTCCGGCGTCAAAAACATACTTAATATTTTTTCTTTATATGTTTGCAGAAAATAAAAATCGTTAAGTTCTATAATCGGGTTATCATTTTCTGCCTTTAAACTACCCGTAATAATTAATCTTGTATCCGCATCAAGCATATCAATTACTTTTTCTTTTGCTTCTTCACTTTGGCATTTTATAGCCAAAATTATGCTTTCTTCCATTCCATCAGGCCTAAAACTGTATTTTAAACACAATCCCTTCCTGTCCGGGTAATCTAAAATAGTGCCGGTTAAAATAATTCTATTCATAATATATACCTCATATTTCCATGCCATTATCTCTTACATCAACGTTTAAGTCGGCTCTCATGCCACCTTTAACCCGCTCGTCGCGCGTTTTATTTACCGCTGCTTTCAGCTTGTTCAAGCTGCTTTCGAGCTTTTCTTGCAATGTCGGGTCGCGCCTGTCCTGGTTCGCCAGGTTAGATTTTTTAATAAATCCGGCTGCCTCTTTATCTACCTTATAACTGAACTGCGGCATAATTTTTTGACTTAAACCAAGGAATTGTCTGCCCAGATATTTCAAATTGCGGTTAGACTCTTTAAGCTGTTTAAGGTATTCTTTGCGCGCTTCGTTTTTATTTTTAAGCGTAGTTTCTATTTCTTTTATGCCGGCAATATGTTCCGGTTTCTGAATTTCGCGCTCGTAAATTTCCAGTTTTTCTGCCAGATTCTTTTCTTTTTCCAGCACATCATTTTGCCATTTAAGCAGCTTGTTTTTTTCTTCATTATAATCACGTTTATAATTAAGTTCGTGCCATTTCGGCGTCGGTTTTTGGGCGAAAGCATCAAAGGCCGCGTCAAATTTATTGCGCAGCTCTGCCACTTTCCTTTTCTCTTTATCTAAACGTTTGCTCTGCCCTTTTGTATAAACGGACAATGCAATTTTGTGAATACGGTCATCAGTTAAAATTAACTTTTGTGTAAGTTGTATGCTCTGATTGTTTTCTTTAACCTTGTTGCCGATTGCAAACGCAGATGAATAAAGACGGTCTGCAAATTTTTTGCCGTCCAGGGTAATTTCTTCCACAGTTTTTCCGGAAAGGTCTGCTTTCAAATTTACCAGATTTAATTTTTCATGGGCTTCAAGTTCACGCAGTTCTTTAATTACATTCTGGTATTTCTTTATTTCTTCGCAGGTCGTTTTTATTTCTTTTGACAGCACATACAAACGTGCTTTATCTGATAAATGTTCAAATTTAAAATCCGGTTTCTTCATTTGTTTTTTCATTTGTTTGCCAGTTTTGGTCCCAGATGATTTTGCGCCGGACGGTCATAAAAATCAAATTGTTCTTTATCGTTTTTGAGCATAGCTTCAGACCGCAAATCGCGCAAAGATTTGCAGCTTACTCTTGCTTCTATTCCATTTTTTTCGTAAGCTTCATTAATAATTCTTTCCAAACTTTTGCGTACTTTTAATACATTTTGGGGACCAGCACCATTCTTTGCAGTAAAACGGTCATCTTTTTTATAACCGCCACGTTCCGGGTATTTTTTATTATACCTTTTAAAAAACTGGTAATCGGGTTTTACGTTTTGTTTGTTTTCAATTATGCGTTCACTGAACATAATGTGCGCATGAGGTTGTCTTTTATCATTATCAAGTGCTGCATTTTTTTCGTGGATTGCAAAGCAATACGCTTTATTACTGCCAACATTTTTTTCAACAAAGCACTGAACTAATTTTATATTTTCTTCCAAAGAAAGTTCAGCCGGCAAAGCAATTTCAAATTCTTTATAGGCATTTCCGTTTTTACGTTCATATAAATCTGCTGCCGCAAAAAAGTCAGTTGGTTTTGCAGACCAGTCAGGCAAATTGCCGAATTGCTTATATACAAGTTCTTCTTTTTTAGGGCCATTAGCATAACTGCCTTCGCGCAAAATGTATTCGCAATGGCGTTTAGCGTTGCCGGTTTTTCCATTTTTTATTGTGCAATCGTAAGTTGCCATTTCTGCAAAACCTCCTTTCCGTTTTATGTTTATGATTTTAGTTTTTTAATTTCGCGCTACCAGCGCGACAGGAACGTATGTGACGATTTTGCTTTTACCTTTTCAGAAAAGGTAAAGCTAAAACGGCGGCAGCCGTGAAGCACGGGTTTCTGCGCGCAGTGAGAAACCCATAAGTGCGCCTCGATATTCCATCGAGGACTGGCATAAAAAAAGAGACTACCGCAATCAGGGTACACTTAACCCTTAATTAAACGATAGTCTCACTTTTTTTAATCATTAAAAGTTATTTTTCAGAGACGCCTACAGTAGTAGGTATTTAATACTTTTATTATAATCATTAGTTCTTATTTTTACAAGTTTTTTGTTTAGGCTTCTACTCCGCGCATTATCTGCGCCCATGTTGATGGTGCTGTTGATTCCATGCTTTCAAGCACATGAGCGTAAATATTAAGCGTTACCACAACACTACTGTGACCCAGTCGCTCTGAAACAACTTTGATATTTACGCCGTGTTTTAACAGTAAAGTTGCATGTGTGTGCCGCATACAGTGCGGGGTGAATCCGTCTTTAACTTCGGCTGCTAACAGCATTTTGCGGAAATAGCGGTCGCGAAAATTGCTTAAATCAAAAGGCTTACCCCAGGTATTGGTAAAGCAGAGGTTAAATTCGTTATTAAACTTATCGCCAAGCATCGCTTCATAGGCAAGCTGATAATTTTTATAGAGTTTCAGCTCGTTTAGAGTGTTATCATCAATAGCGATTTTGCGTTTTGATTTTTCTGTTTTAGGTTCATCGAAAATGTCATCATCCGCAGTTTTTACGATTTGATTTTTGACTTCCACATACTTCTTTTTAAAGTTAACACATGACCATGATAGGCCGCGCAGTTCACCGATACGCATACCGCTAGCTAACGCCAAATTGCAGAGATTATAAAAGCACTGTATGTAATATTCGGTGCCTGCGTCTCGGCGAATATACCGCGGACTTTTTGCACCGGCGTAAATATAATCACCCTGTTTGATAACTTCCAAAAAGTCCTGTACTTCGTGGTCATCCATTACCACCATTTCACTTTTTGTTTTACGCTGCGGCTTCGTGCCGATAACAGGATTCGATTTCAACAATCCATTTTGTATTGCAGAATCAAGGCATGACTTTAGATAGCGTCTGCAACAATTTACGCTTTCGGCCGCGAGGCCTTGCTGCTTTTTGCCTCCGGTTAACCGCAGTTCGTTAAAAAAATTTTGCAGTTCTAATGGTGCTAAAGTTTTTAATTTCCGCTCGCCAAATTTTTTAATAACATAACGCAAGCGGTCTGAATAGTTATCCAGCGTTTTCTTTTTAACACTCGGTTTTACTATCACATCAAGCCACGTGTCTATCCAAGTTTTCAGATTAGTATTTTCGTCTGAAAAATAACCTTCATCTACCTGCAATTTAAAACGTTCGACTTTTTTGCGCAAGTCAATTTGCCGTTTGGCTGTTAAAGTTTTCGGTTTTTTAATTCCGTTTACAATGTACGTACCTCGCCATGTCCAGCACTTATTGGTATTGTCAAAAAAGGTGGAACCCTCGCCCCACGCACGGCGAGCCATTATGCTTTACTTGCAGCAGCATCTTTATGCTGCCATGCGTCTGCTTCGGCGAGCTTGCTCGCTACCCACGAACATGGAATAAAAGGACGCTGGCCGATATACATCGCCGGTATCTCTCCGCGCTTAATCAATCTATAAACGTTGCCTTTGCTGATGTTTCCAATTATCTCAACGACCTCAGCCACCGAATAAAATTTTTTGTTCATTTTGACCGCTCCTTTATTTTGTACGTAATTTCACCTGCACCATTGCAGGTAGGGCAAATTAGGTTATCCACAGTACCTTTGCCATCGCAAACAGGACAGGTATATATATTACTATTATCAAGACCTTTATTGTTACGTACCCAATCGGTGATGTAAGCAATTAATTCATTTTGATTTAGTATTACCAAAAATCCAGATTGCACTAGCTGTATCAGGTCTTGCTCATTTGCCCGTACTTTATTTATGGTCGCGAATGCTTCGACTACTCCGTCGTCATCGGCGTCAGCGTTAAGATGCATATATAGTGATTGTGCGGTAGCGGACAAGCGCAGAAATCGTGCGCCGGATATAACTTGTTTACTAATGCAAAATGCGTTTTTCATTTGTTGCATACCTCCAATGTATGATATACTTATAGTGTATTTACACTAATATATTTATCACATTACCACCTTATATTTCTTTAGAAATATTTTATTAGAAATATTAAATGGTGTCAATGTGTTATATTTATCATTTATTGGAGATTTGTCATATGTATAATGCAAACACATTTGCTACTCGATTGAAATTAATTAGAAATTCATATAATTTAAAACATAAAGAACTCTCCCGATATTGCACAAGATTTAATAGCATAATAATAAGTCAGTCAGCAATAAGTTTTTGGGAAAATGCAAAAAAAATTCCAGCAATAAATAATATTCAATTTTTAGCAGATATTTTCGGCATAAATTTAGACTGGCTCACCGGCCGCACTGATGAAATATATTCTGAAGGAGTAATAAAAAATTTAGAGCCAGTAACATTCCCTTTAAAGGTGAGTGTTTGTGACATAGAAGTAGAGCTGCCTATCAGCATACCTGAAGATTATCAGGACTATGAGCAGCGCAAAGAATTATACAGTTTAGAAGCGCGCGCCAATATAATTTTTCTGCTTTATGTAATAAACTATGAATGGGAGCGTTATGTTGGCGACCGAATTTATGAATTTGCAGATAAAGACGAATCCGAAATTAAACTGCGAGCTTATCAAATATTCCATTACTTCATGATTAATGTTGCCAATAAAGAGTATTTGGAAGCTTGCACTAAAAACCTTAACTCAATTTTTGAAACCAAAAAGCCCATATTTATAATTCCAAACTAACACAAAAATCCGTCAGAGTCCGAAAAACGCTCTGACGGATTTTTTATTTATTTTGAAATTTTGTCTTGAATTTGGTCTTGCTGCTTCAAAAGCATAAAAAAACGCCTTTCCAAACACTGGAAAGACGCATATTTACTGGTGATCCCGGGCAGATTCGAACTGCCGACCTCTGAAATCCTCGGGCGGTTCAACTGCTTCTTCTGCCGGAATAATGACCTTGAAGTCACCATGATAAATGACTGCCAGAGAACGGTTTGGGTTATCTTCGGGGCGCTCAACACCTTGGATTGTACCTGTCAGAATTCTTTTCGTTTTCATCGACTCGATCAAATCCAGCAGATCGTTCTTGGCTTTGTCAGCATCTGTCTCGACCGCAAGACGCTCATCAATCGAAAGAACATTCATTGTCGGTCTGGTATATGAGCGTTTTCTCTTTGGAATGCTTTCACCTTCGGACCCGGGGCTTTCGTTTTCAGGCTCTGTGTCAGACTCAGATTTTTCTGTAGCTTTTTTAGCTTTTCTGGCGCGCGTGGCACCAGGTTTTTCATTTTCAGAATCAGTCTGAGGAGAGGCATCTTCTGGCGTTACCATTTCTTCTGCCTGAGGCGCCATTTCCTCAGGAGCAACATCTTGTTTCTTGGCTGGCATAATCAAATCCTCCTTAAATTAAAATTCACTCGGCGGTTTCGCCGAGCTGTATAAGCTTTTTCTGCGAGCCGGCTTTTTCACAGGCTCAGGATCAGAGGGGAGCGGTTCAGTCTGTACAGGCTGATGAAAAGCATCTGCCGGACAATAGTCCATAATGGACGAACGGATAATCTGCGACGACATCGGGTGTTTCGTGTAATCGAGTTTCTTGAGTTTGAGTACATTATGACCTCGAATAATACAAAGCAGTTCCTCGTTCGGAAGCCTAAGGACCTCATCTGGAGTAAGCAGCCGGCGTCTTCCTTGCCCCTCAGTATGACGGTATTGGGGGATCACCTGCGCTACTGCGATGGTTCTCCGCACCGTCATCGTGGAATTGACCTCAATACTCATATCACCGCTGCGGGCTGAAAAGTATTCTGAACTGACATCGTCTGTGCATCCAAGCATCAGCTGGATGTCGCAGTTGCCGACAATTTCGGACCAAAGGTTCTGCGGATACCGGTTTTGAAGCTGCCCAAGGCTCTGAACTGCGAGCATCACACGAATGTTTCTGGCACGAATTGTAGAAAGCGCTCTGCAAAAGTCTGAGCCATCTGCAGCGCCGCCGATGCGTCCGATATTATTGAACTCATCAAGGATCAAATTCACGGGCACATCGCAGCTGCCGCTCTTTGTGGAATCCGCATAGCGAGTCAGTTTGATAAACATACAAGAAAAAAAGAGCGATGACAGGAATGCCATTGTAGCGTCCTGATCGCTCAGAATAATATAATAAGCGCATTTTTTCTTGGCAGGTGCCGTCAGGTCTATGTCAGACCGACTGGTAATATTCTGAACCGCTTTATCCTGCATCACCTGAAGTCTTGTACCAAGTCCCAGTATGATGCCGGAGCGAACCGTGTCACTTGCCTGCGCGAATAAATTATACGGCGCCCTCGCCGGATGGTCTAACGGCAGTTTCTCAAACAATGCTGAAAGCTGTTTTTCCGAGTTTTGCGTCAGCATCTGATAGACTGCGGGGAGATGCTTCATATCGTTGCTTCGGGTGCGATCTTGGTCTACATAGAGAATCAGCGCTCGCAAGAGATTGGCCTCACCGTTGTCCCAGAAATGATCGCCTTTGCCCGAACTTGTATTTCCGATGATGACATTGGTCAGTACCTGCGCCATCAGGGTATCCCCATTTAAGTCTGACATACAGTTCCAGCTGTCACCGTGCTCCGGGTTAATAAGATTGAAGACTTTCACCTCATACCCCTTTTTTCGGTACAGCTCAGCTGTATCCGCGTAGAGATCCGCTTTGCTGTCTGTGATTATGACGGACTCATCTCGCTTGATAGCCTGAAACAGGGCATTTCTGATAATGGCCCGGGATTTCATTGTGCCGGATGCACCGAAGATCGCAATGTGCCGGTTGAGTTTGGTATCTTTCGGCATACAGACGGTATTGCCTTTATACTCGCCGAGGATTACGCCCTCCGCTTTTGACGGAGTTGTGATTTCAAGAACATCTTTCATTTCTTTTTCATCCATCCACGATGCCGTGCCGTATGTACCGCTTTTGACCACTTTGAATCCACGCTCATCGTAGTCTTTACTGCCAAACCGGTCGTTCAGCTTTACATATGCGAATATGATTGCACTGACAACTATCATACCGAGCAACCCTTTCAGGCCATTCCAGGTAAATGCCTGCGGGAAGCAGATCATCGGGCTGAACTCAACGGGCGGCATTTGGGTTTGTCCGGTAAGCCCGCCGCCGTCCATCCAAATGGAATAATTATTTAATACCTGTGCAAGAAGACCAGCGAGATAAAGCGCTGCCACCAAACCCAGTATGGCAGCAACGACGATGGCTCCCTTGCGTTTTTTATCATCCAAATCCTTTCCTCCTTATCGGCCCATTGCGTCTTCCACCGAATCTATATCAATGGTTTTGATATCAATCTGTGGGCCGAGATATTTTCGGAGAAGAGTAAATTGCTCAGGGAAGCAGATTATCTCAAAAGGGTGCGTCCCAGTCTGGAGTGCTTCCCGCAACCGGATGAGCCGTGCAATGTCATTATCCAAAAACGAATACACATATTTTCCATCTACAAACGCATCGTATTCCATGACACCCTGATTCTTGGATAGATCATCTTCGTCGAATAAAAGTTCATTCAGCTGCGCTTTCCAGTTGGGTATGGCAAACAGCCTCAAAAGCCGAATGCCAAAGGAATTCATGGGCACGAAATAAATGAATTGATAGATGTTGTCAAACCGAAACTCAAGACGCCGGTTCTTTTCTGTCTCCAAAATGGTCTTCAACGCAATCTCCTCAGATTCGCCGAAAAGAATGGCTGATTGGATCTTATGAATGCCGGCGTTTAGTCTTGCAATTTCGATCAAGCTGTGCAGCGTCTTGAACTCACCCATACCGTTCCACTTCATCAGGGCGCTGCGGGTGTTATAAACCGCATATGCTTCGCCGTAAGAGAACAGAACGCCTGTGACTCTCGTGAACATCGTCTTATTCATCTCAGACTCACCCAGTTTCTTGAGATCTTTCGCCAGGTAATACGCGGGATACTCCGGTACTGTCAGACTGATTTCAGAGTTTTGGAAAGGCGGCAAATCATAGGCCCGGGCTTGAATATTTGCCATATAAAACATCGCTGCCGCTTCCGCAACTCTGTGATTGCGCTCCCGATGGGCTGAGTCTCCGGGGAATCTATGATTCCAGAAAGAGCCCAAATAATACTCTCTCGCATTCGGATGAATCCAGTCCAGTATGGGGATTGCCGCTTTAGTAAGTCTCAGCGTCTTATATGATCTCTCACCGCTAATCTTTAATAGTTTACAGGTAAGTCTCGGTTGTGCATCATCGGGGAGGCGATATTCCTGCAGCAAAGTCATTCTATGAACCAAAGCCTTAATCACACGCTCATTGCCCAAAAGATGCAAAGAACGGACAGGAAATTCGCCAATAACCGAAAGCAAAGTGATGATGTCGTGCGCGTGACTGCCTGGACGAACGGTAATCATAATAACCTCCCAAGCACAGAAGCATTTGCGACATAGTGACTGCTCTCTTTGTCGGATTTCCCATCACACCGATGCCGCCAAAATGCCGATACATTAAGGATTTTTCGCCTTTTTATATGTGTGTAGTTTTTCCGGGGCGGCATCCGGCGATTTTTACATATGTTTTCAGGGCGGTTTTTGGTATTCATCGCTCAAAAATACTCCTTTCTGCGGGAAGGTTTTCTCCAGTACCAACCAGTTCGGAAACTCTTTCTTCGGAACAACATAGACCTCAGTTCGTTCTTCCTCACCGGCAGCGCTACAATAATAATGGCAGCACTTTAATGGAGCATCGTCCTGCATTACATAAAGTGCTACCACATCGGCAACCATATTGACTTCGATATTGTCGTGATCCCTGTACTGTCGCTCAGGGCGGTTTTTATTGTAAATGTGTCTGAAAATCAGAACACAGTCACTATATTTGACCGGCGGGACATAAGAGAAAAAGTGCTTCATCACCGGATACAGGTAAGAGCGGATATACGATGCCGAGCCTTCCGTTTTCTTCGGCAAAAGAGCTGGAATTCTGATAGAAAACCAGCCTTCTATGGTAAATCCGATATCAATGGGAATACTATCAGCTATCTGCAGCTCCACATCTTCCTTTGCTGTAGGACAGCCTGTATAAGCCGGCAGCGCTCTTGTCACCAAAGTCAGTTTTTCTGATGTGTTTGCGGCTTTCAAGGCCAGCTCATAGGCAATCTTGATTTCACCGTTTTCTGCCAACTTTTTGGTCTGCGAAATCTCATTTTCTAAACGAATTGACAGGACGCTTGCTCTTCTTAACGATTTTTCAAACGGCGTTTCATTTACTCTCACTGTTTATCGCCTCCTCGGAATAAAATGTGATATGTGGTTCCTCCCGGCCTTCAAAGTCTACTGTCGCATACAGGCAGGGGACTTTGGGAACATATAGGGACTGTGCCATTGAAATATGCGGCACAACAATAATGTACTTCAGATCGTCTTCCTGTGGCTGAAGGAGCCTCATTAAATGCTGTTCGCCGTCATAGAGAACAACAATCTCATATCCGACATTCTCTTTCAAAAAGAAAATCTGCGCCGGATAAACCGCCGGATAATGGGCAAGCGGCTCTACCTGGTCGATGAACTGTAATAATACCCAAACCGCAATGATCAATCTCTGATCAGGCTTGCACATCTCGTCCAGCGCCAAGTAATAGCCGCCTACATCCGTAATCCGCATATCCCGTTTGAGATTGCGGATAATCTTTTCCGCCGTAGAGACGGGTTTATCTTTTAAGAGACGAATGACCTGTGTTTTGGTCAATGTCCCGTATTGGGATAACCATTTGATAATGTACTGTTCGTCCTGTAGCAGCATTTTCTGCTCACCTCCTTGTGCGTATTTTTATCAGAATACGCATTTTAAGCACTATGCGCCTGTTTTTGCTTTCTTTTTAGGATTGCCTCCAGTTCGGCACGGTCAGTGGTAATCATCTCTTGTTCAACCTTAGATGCCTTGACAGCAATCGGGATTTTGCTATTATTGCTGTAAACAAGGGCCTCACCACGCTCAAACTGTGTAATGGAGCGGATTTCCGTGCGGGTAAGTTTCAGCGTCTCCCGCACATATTCCGCCTCATCCGGCTCAAGGTTTAAGATGATCTTATTTTTACTGTTATTGATAATCGCGCGCCCATACTTACCATCATCCAGACCAAAGAAGTCGGAAAGATCCTGTGTCGCTGCCAGCGCAGCACCACCAAAGCCTCTGATCGTCTTAAAAATCGTTAGGCAAAACTCGGCGGCCTGCTTATTGGACGAGGCCCCGATAAGCTGCCATATCTCATCAATCATAATGGCTTTCTTCTTAGTCCTGTCTGCTTTTACATTATCCCAGACATAATCGAGTGCAATCATCATCCCGACCGGAAGGAGTTTACCCTTGAGTTCAGAAAGGTCAAGCACGATATATTTATTCGAGAGATCCACATTGGTCTGACGGTTAAAGCTCTGAGCCGACCCAGTCACAAAGCGGCTCACGATAGCCGCAATACGGCTTGTCATCGTATTTTCAAGCAAATGTTTCTGCAGGTCTCCGAGAATCGGCATCTTTTTCATCTTAGGCGGTGATATGGACATATCTTCATAAAGAGAATTGTTATCGTGATTGATCCCAAAATCGCTATAGGTCTTTATCAACGCTTCATCCAACATCTGTTCTTCCTCGTTTGTCATATCAGGAATGAGCAGCGAGAAGAAAATCATCAGCTGCTGGATTTTTTTTGCGAGCATCGAGTCCATATCGTTGTAGTCCACATCGTCAATCAGCTCCATCTCCGGGGAAATGGTGTGCCGGATCTCCATCACATTGATGCAGTGGGGAGAACCCGGAGCAATTTTGACAAACTGACCGCCGATCTTATCACAGGCTCTTTTAAACTCATGCCCTTTGATGGGCGCCACGATATAACACTGAATTCCGCGCATTCGCATACGCAGAGCAAGGAGCTGTAGCAGGAAGGTTTTACCCGCTCCGCTGGTTCCACACATCGTCAGGTTCGCATTTTTGTTCTTCTTGGTATTGAAGAGATCGACAATGCAAAGCGAGTTATTGTGGCGATTGATACCAAGCAGCACACCGGAATCATCGGACATCTCGTAACTTGTAAACATATAGGTGGCTGCCGCACCACTTGTCAGGACATTGCGCTTCGTTTTTTTCTCCAACCTCGGATCAATCTGCAAAAAGGGCATAACCGAACGAAGAGCAGCCTCTTGCTGAAATCTGCAGTCGCTGGTATAGATATCCATCGACTTGAGCATATCCACCATCTGCCGCTTGCGCCAAATCAGTTCCTCATAACTTTTTGCAGAAACCGTGATAAACACAGACAGATAAAACAGGTCCTCGTTGTTGTTTGCGATACCGTTTTTGATATAATAACCAGCAGAAATCGAATTGGTCAGTTCCTCATAATCGGTGCTGGTATCCTGCAGGCTCTTGAGCTTAGTGCGGTTCAGTCGAATTCTCTGTGCAACCTTATCAATTGTTCTGCTGCGATTTTCTCTATGTAAATGAATGTCCACATCAATTCCTTCACCGGCATTGATGATTGCAGACATCCAGCCTCCGCGAACCGCATTTGGGTAACCGTCCTTCTTGATATACAGGAAAGAATAATACAGCCCATCCATTACAATGTAGTTGTAGTGACTCAGGTCGATGCCTCTCGGCACGATAAAGTGCGAAAACTTGATATTGGGCACCGGATCAATACCGATAACCTTATTTTTCGCTGCCATCGTATCTACCACCACGCGGTTGACACGACTGCTAAATGGTTCATCCATACAGGAACGCCGGTTAAAGTACATATACAAAATTTCAGCTGTAGCCTCATCCGGATCCTTGGGTTGAAGAACCGTATTGCCACACTGCATAAAATATGCGCGGGCGTTTTGTTCGGCGGTCTGCATCATTGCATAAATCTTGCCATAATCATCGCTCTCATTGCGACCGACCGCCTCGTACTGGAAAACTAAAAAGAAGCGCCGTGTGAGCGCTTCTCGATTTCCGATATCTTTAATCAGCCGGATATAATCCTCGCTGAGTTCTTTGCACTTCTCATTATCCTCTTCCGCCAGCTCTTTTCGCACCATTGCAATATGCTTATCGGAATCTGCCTTCCTCGTAATCGACTTGATCTGGAGGCGCATCGGCGAAATCTTCAGCCATGATGCAAACGAAGAAATAATGTTCATCTGTTCTTCATCGGAGCGTAGCAGGAAATTGATCGGCTCTATCTCTAAAATCTTGATATATCGTCCATCAACGGTTTCAATGATCCCGTTGCTCAGATTCTTAATTGGCAGGAAGTCCTGCACGAACTCCAGTTTTTCGACTTTTTGCTTTTTTGCGTTTACCGGCTTTTTTGAGACACGCCTGATCATACTTATATCGCACCCTTCTCATATGGAGTTTTCGTCTTTTAAACCAAAATCGAACTATGTGACCCACAAACTGAAACAATGAGTCACCATCAATACCCATCACACTGAGCACTGCAAGAGGCATCAGCGTCACGACCATCACGACAATACGGATCATGCCCGGCATTGGTATCCACATCAGTTCCGGATAACCCACCAGGATCAAAAGAATTGCCGTCTCTACCGCATTGCGAGGTTCAATCATTCCGCCAAGAAGCTTGCCGGAATCCGTATAATTTGCCGGAATCGCATAGATATTCTTAACTTCTTTTTCTTCCATACTGCCTTACCTTTCTACCGCATAAAGTCAAGCTTAATGCGGTTGATCTGCTTTCCAAATTCTATTCGCGTCTGAAAAGATACACAGACGCACATATAAATACCGCCTCCATCTTCAATGACAGAGGCGGATTTACTATCGTCCCATACGGTAAATTTGCGCTGTTGTGGTATACCGGCCAAGGCGCAGAGCTTCCTGATGATCCGGAACATAGATATCGACCCGGGATTTGTCGTTTTCAATCCCGGAACCGCCTCGATCTTCCACCGTATACATTGTACCGTTTATCATAATCTGTGTGCCGAATGGGTAGTAGCTTGACATTGCGACCATGCCGACCTCTACCTGTTTTCCGCTTGCCGTAATACCGGAAGCATTCTCTCCGCAGCATTTACTGCAGGCACAGTAATGTGTCACATCTACCTCAATTGTCGCTATCGGCGCTCCATAAATATCCTCTGAAACAGGAGCGTTAAAATCTACATCCTTCGGTCTTCTGAGTGCTAAGGTGGATTCATAACTCGGTGAATTAAAGATAACACCTTCACCGCCGGAGGAATGAACCCACATCCGTTCGCCATTGTCACCATAGCCTGCAAATACCAAGACATGATTCCAGCCTTGACCGTCATCGTTCATCAAGAAGCCAAGGTCGCCTGGCAAAAGTTCCGATGCACTGATTTCATAGGAGTTGCCCCACTGGTCCCAAGTTGTGCCATACAGGCTCACTCCAACGGCTGTTTTATATACCCAGTCTGAGAAACCGCTGCAATCCAGACCATACGGTCGTATCGTTCCGCTGGTACTGGAGCCTGCCGCTGTGACCAGTTTGGGTGTGTTCCACTCATCATTCCATCCAGGCGGACTTTTTCCGCCCCAAAAATACGGTACTTTACCTACCAGCGAAAGCCCAGTCGCCACAATATGTTTCCGGGTTGCATTACAGTTTTGCTTATTCAAGAATGCTATCAGTTCTGCATCTGTAAGCGGAACTGCCAAACCTGACCCCAATGAGCCGTATAGTGTCATTTTTAAGGCATTTGCCATATTCGTGACAACTTCATCATAGGTCCTTCCGGAAGC
>OLRZ01000161.1_pt1 | contig 59479 bp, 48 predicted proteins | sample 1671931 | NCBI WGS metagenome assembly OLRZ01 (sample SAMEA3136627, study PRJEB25190) | human gut metagenome | reverse complement strand
CTACATACAACTGACCTTGCCGCAACCCAAGGAGCGTTTCGGCAGGTGCGTCCCGGTTCTGACGCGAGGATACCGCCGTAACGGCGGTGGAGCGCCCGCAGAGGCGGGAGAGGTGGCGTGGAACACATACCTCAAGCGAAGGGTCAGCAATCATGATACGCACCGTGGCGATGCTCTCAAGGCGTCGGCGGTACTGCCAACAATGTGGTACAGGAAGCGGGAGCTGTTTCCAGCAGCCGGGCCGGTGGTTCGCCCTCGTATGTCCGGGAAGTAGTGTCGAATAGGATGTACAATTTGATTTCAGATTATGGCGGTCACTTGTTTTCCACAAGTGGCCGCTATGCTTGTGGAATTAAATCCGCAATTATTATGAGAGGAGTTGACGACTATGGGAGAGCCGATTGGAAAACGAGAAATTTTCCGCAAATATCCCGATGTGGTGGACGTACCGCAGCTGTGCGAGATGCTGGGCGGTTCGCGGCCCGTGAGTAAGAAAACGGCATATCGTATGCTGAATGCAGGGAAAATCAAGGCGTTTCGCATTGGGCGCAGTTACCGCATCCCCAAGGTGAATGTAATCCGATTTTTGCAGAAAGAAACACCCGCAGATTGCAACACTGTCAATGCGGCAATCGACAGTGTGGAATAAGAGGTACATATCCGCTATCATATAGGTGTTGCCAATACCGTTGGATAGCCGGAAAGGAGCAACACAATGAAAACGAAAGTTACAGGCTATCTTACGCAAAAACACGGATTCTATTATGTGGTTCTGAATCTGCCCACGGATGAAAAAGGAAAACGAAACCGCAAAACGCTGAGTACGGGGTTGTCCACCGACCGCAATGCAACTAAGGCCAAGGCGCTGCTCCAGACGATGATTCGCGCGGCCAGCGCCGGAGAAGAAGTGCATGGTGTAAAAGAGCGCGTCGCCGCAGCCGCCACAGAAGATACCGAGGAAAGTTGGAATACACCACATCCCAATATGCTGTTCTCCAATTATCTTGAATTTTGGTTGCAATGGAAACGCAAAAGTTGGGAAGAGGTCACTTACTCCGGCTATTGCCAAAATGTCAGATCGTGGATTGCGCCGTATTTTTCCGCACGGAAAGTACGCTTGAATGAAATCACGGTGCTGGATATTGAGATGTTCTACACCCATGAAATCAACAAGCGTGGAGTAAGTGGGAACACGGTTCTCCATTACCATGCCAACATCCGCAAGGCTTTGTCGGACGCAGTAAAACTCAAACTGATTCCCTATAACCCTGCTGCCGAAGTGGAGCGCCCCAAAAAAGACAACTTTGTTGCCAGCTATTATTCAGCGGATGAATTGATGGAAGTGCTGCCTATTTTTGCAAATACCAAAATGGAACTTCCTGTCATGCTTGCTGCGTTCTATGGATTGCGCCGCAGCGAGGTAATCGGTCTGCAATGGTCGGCCATCGACTTTGACCGGAAAATCATCACGATTTCACGCACCTTTGAACGCATCAATGTGGATGGCAAAGTGGTGGATGTTTCCAAGTGTCGGACGAAAAATAAGGCCAGTTTCCGCAGTTTGCCTCTGATTCCCGCAGTAGAACAGGCTTTACTGAAAGCCCAAAAACGCCAGCACCAGCAAATGAAACTTTGCGGCGGCAGCTACTGCAAGGAATATAAGGACTACATCTGCGTGGATGATATGGGTCATCTTGTGACCCCGGACTATGTGACACGGGTTTTCCGCGAAATGCTCTTGAAGAATGGTTTTCGCCCGATTCGCTTCCATGACCTCCGCCACTCCTGCGCCAGCTTGCTTATCAAGAACAAAGTCACAATGAAAGAGGTGCAGATGTGGTTGGGGCATTCCAGCTTTTCCACCACAGCCAATATTTACGCCCACATCGACGTGGACAGCAAGATGGAAGCCGCGAACATGATTGCCAGCAAAATCAACCTTGGCGAACTTCCCGAAAAAAAGAAATCTCCCAAGCGAAAAATTGCTTAGGAGAAAAGCTCCGTTGAGCGAACTTGTCCGCCAAAACCAACGGAAAATAAATCCGTTTTGTCTGCCATTTGGGGTAAAAGTGGCAGACAAAATGGCAGACAAGCCGAAATCTTGTCTGCCACACAAAAAATACCTAAGCCGCTAAAAGGCTTAGGTATAAGGAATGCCGGTGATGGGGGTCGAACCCATACGGTGTCACCACCAACGGATTTTGAGTCGCCCCAAATGAGCGGAAATATGCGGTGTTTTTAGGAATTTCAAGGAACTTATTTTCTGCTCTTCTTCAACGAAAAGATGCCGCGTTACGGCATAATTTTCAATTTTCGAACGCACTCTCGATTGAAAAGCTGGCAGACCCAACGGAATCGAAAATTGTTCTTACATTGTGGACAATCTTTCAAAAATGGCAGACCAAAAACTATTGCATTCGGAAAATAAAAGCACATAAAAAACGGCAGTACCCAATAGCGGACATTTTTCTACTATCTAACGGTTTGGCGACCCGCTATTATTCAAAAACTGTCATTCTGCCACTTTGTTACACTTGTCAAAACTATTCAAGGGGAAACTGTATCTTTTTATAGGAATGGGCTGCGGCGCGTTCCTCTCCCCCACACCCCCTCTCCAGCTGGCTGAAGAAACAGCCAACTGAAAAAGAGAATATCGGCTCTTATAAGCATCTTACCTGTCCACAGGCAAGGTGCTTTTTTAATTTCAAAAATCGGAGGTCATCATGGGCAAATATCAAAAGAACATCGAGGCTGCGCGGCGAATCAGCGTAGTGCAGTATCTCGAAACCTATCACCCCGGCGAACTGGTTCGCAAAACGGACAAGGAGTATTGCACCAAGACGCACAGCAGCCTTGTTATCACGCCCGCAAATGGGCTGTTTCACTGGTTTTCGCAGAGCAAAGGTGGCAACAATGCACTCGACTATCTGGTAAAGGTCGAGGGCATGGATTTTGTCTCAGCGGTACGGTTGCTGAACGAAATGGCACCGATGCCGGTCTCTGTTCAGACGGTTAAGGCAGCACCTGTGCAGCAGCAGACATCCCGCCCCTTTGTGCTGCCGCCTGCGGACAGGAACACCGAAGCTGCAACGGCCTATCTGATGCACCGTGGCGTCAGCCCAAAAGTCCTGCGCTACTGCGTGGGCAGCGGAATCCTGTACCAGACCACGCGCGGTAACTACCGCAACTGCGTTTTTGTGGGCAAAGATGAAAACGGCGTACCGTGCTCTGCTTTTCAGCGGGGCTGTCAAGGCAGCTTTCGCGGAGATGTCGCGGGCAGCCAAAAGCAGTATGGCTTTCTGATTCCCGCCGAATCAGAAAACTGCGATACCGTGGAAATCTACGAAGCCCCCATTGATGCCATGTCCGGCGCAACACTGCGGCAGTACAAACATGATTCCCCGTGGCGCAGCGTCCACTACTTGGCGCTGGGCGGGTTGAACCATCAGCCGATTGACTACTTTTTGCAGCTGCATCCCGAAGTAAAGCGCGTGTCGCTTTGCTTTGACCGTGACGACCCCGGACGGAACTTCACAAAAATTGTTGCGAAACGGCTTGCAGAACGCGGATATATCGTACAAGACACGCCCCCGGCCATAGGCAAGGATTATAACGACTATCTGCTGGCGGCTCGTAGACTTATCAGCATGGAACGGTAAAGGAGCGGAATATGAAAACTATTGCAGTTGCAAACCAAAAAGGCGGCGTGGGTAAAACGACCACCACCGTAAATCTTGGCACAGCACTTGCGGCGATGGGCTACAAGGTGCTGTTGGTGGACGCCGACCCGCAGGGTGATTTGAGCAGCTATCTCGGCTATGCGGGCACCGAAAACGGCGCAACAATCAGCGACCTAATGGAATCTGTTATCAAGGACGAAAAGCCGCCAGAAGTGGTAATTCACCATGAAGAAAAGGTGGATTTCATTCCTTCCGACATTGGGCTGTCCGATATGGAAGTGAGCCTTGTAAATGTTATGGCGCACGAGAAAATCATGGAACAGGCATTGGAGCCGTTCAAGGATAAATACGACTACTGCTTGATCGACTGTATGCCCTCGCTGGGCATCATCACCGTGGCATCGCTTGTTGCGGCTGACAGGGTGTTGATTCCCGTGCAGGCGCAGCATTTCGCCCTCAAAGGTCTGGTATCCCTGTTCAAATCCGTCAACCAAGTAAAGCGCCGTATCAATCCCCGGCTGGATATTGACGGCATTGTACTGACGATGGTGGACAAGCGGACAAACCTTTCCAAAGATGTGTGTGCTGCCCTGCGCAGTGCCTACGGTCACGCGCTGAAAATTTACCGCGCGGAAATCCCTGTCAGTACGCGCACAGCAGAAAGCGCTGCCAGTACACATAGCGTGCTGACCTACGATGCCAACGGCCCGGCCAGTTTGGCATACAAAGCGCTTGCCAAGGAGGTGACGGAGAATGAGAGAGTACGGCAGCAACATCAATCTGCCCTCACTCGATAATCTGTTTTCGAGTGAGCAGGAACGGCAGGATGCAAAGCTGGAGAAAATCCAAATTTTGCCACTGACGGAACTACATCCCTTTCGGAATCACCCTTTTCAAGTCCGTGACGATGATGAGATGGACAAAATGGTGGACAGTGTAAAAGAATACGGCGTTATGACCCCTGCCATTGTCCGTCCTCGGCAAGATGGCGGGTATGAAATTGTAGCAGGCCACCGTCGCTGCCATGCCAGTCAGCGGGCTGGCGTGGAGACTATGCCCTGCATCGTGCGGGATATGGACGATGATACTGCTATTATTCTGATGGTGGATAGCAACTGCCAGCGAGAGCATATTCTACCGAGTGAAAAGGCGAAAGCGTATGAAATGAAATTAGCTGCTATTAAAAGGCAAGGGCAACGCCGTGATTTAACTTCTGGACAAGTTGTCCAGAAGTTGTCAGTGCAAGAAGTTGCAGATGGAAGTGGCGAGGGCTACAAAACAGTTCAGCGCTTTATCCGTCTGAACAAACTCACCCCTGAACTCATGAAAATGGTGGATGATGGCAAGCTAAAAACCACTCCCGCCGTAGAACTTAGCTACCTTACCCCCGAAGAACAAGAGGACTTCCTCTCTTACATGGAATCCGAGGGCTGTACTCCCTCACTGTCACAAGCACAAAAACTCAAGGAGGCCAGCAAGGAAAGCGTACTGACACCAGAAAAAATCCAGCATATTATGGCCGCCAAGCCGCCAAGTGTAAAGCCGCGTGACCCGCAGCTTATGATTCCCGTTGCAAAAGTTGAGCGCTATTTTCCCAAAGGATTTACGAGCGACCAGATGCAGCAGGTTATCGTAAAACTGCTGGAAAACTACGCCCGTGCCCACCAGCACGGCAGCAGATGAGGGGGCACCGATGACAAGATTATTAGTTGTTGAACCCGGCTACTGCCCTTATCAAGCGGGTTTCCCCAGCGCGATGGCGGCTGCTTCCGAAGTTGTTGAGGGCGAGAGCCAAATCCTAAAACCGTTCGGCACACCGCGAATCGGGCTGATATGCAGCAAAGCCCAAAGCCGACTGAAATATAACAGACAGGTCAATGACGAGGGAATTACCGTGCGCGGGCGATTTCTCATCTGCGGGCTAAATGGTGATAAAGTCGTGGGCTTATCCAAAGACCAAGCAGACCGATACAGCCGTCTACTTTTTCTACCGCAAGTCGAAGATATGGCAAGCGGTGAACTGCCCGCCGCAAAGGTACGCCCGCAGGATGAACGCTACGGGAACAAACTATCTTTTTGGGAAAGGTTGGAAAGATAATGGAAGAAAAGACAGATAAAGTAGTCGGCTACATCGAATATCTCGGTGCAGGCGGGATGATCGGTGAAATCGTTCCTTACACAAGCGTGGAAAAATTCAAGGATGAAATTCTGGATTCCTTGGATTGTGGGCGGCCAGTGACACCGGTTGTATTCTCAGATGAACTGGATGAGCCACTCCAATTTGATTCAGACACCTATTTTCCGTGGGGATTTCGCAGCGAAAAGCGAGTGCAAATCCCTTATGAAATCTATCAAACTAACAGGCGAGACCTTGTTTTTATGGAGTATTCTCCTGCGAGGCTCGCTGCCGGAGCAAAGGACTACGAACTCGTGTACAAGGGGCAGATGGAGCGTTGGGAAACGCTGGACAGCATTTATTCACGGCATAATCGGGATGACCGTCCAAACGCCAAAAGTATGCGTTCCGTCTCTGTCAGCGATATTATTGTGACACACAAAGATAACGAGACACACGCTTTTTATGTTCAGCCGATTGGGTATAAGCAGGTAGATAACTTGTTGCCGGAACTTGAAAATGCCACACTGTCAAAAGCAGAACAGCACGAGCGATAAGGAGCAGCCTATGGCTAAATACGAAAATATCCGTGCGCTTGCCAAAAAGCAACTGCAAGCCGTCACGGAGAGCAGCGACCGCTGGAAAGCATTTTTGCAGACAGCGGCCATTGCTTATAATTATAGTTTCCCGAACCAGCTTTTGATTCACGAGCAAAGCCCCACCGCCACAGCCGTGGCCGACATAGCTTACTGGAATAATAATGCGGGTCGCTGGGTCAAGCGCGGCGCACACGGTATCGCGGTATTTGACACGCGGGCAAATTCTTCCCGGCTGCGGTATCTGTTTGACATTTCCGATACCATCCCCCGTGCGGAGGTCCCCGACGCGCTGCCGTGGGTCATTACAGACCAGAACTGGCGGCCTGTTTGGGATAAAATCGTAGCGGATAATCACGCTGACAGCATCCAGAGCGCCCTACTCATGCTCTCTACATCCTGCGTTGCCCAGCGCAGCGCCATGTTCACAACCGCACTGGGAAAAGCCATAGACGGCAGCAGCTTACAGTGGGCCAAGCCGGACGAACAGCGGCAGCTATTTATACAGCTTATCACCCAAAGCTGTCTGTATATGGCCGCGTTGCGGTGCGGCGTGGATACTGCGCGGCTGGACCTGTCTGCCCTTGAGTCCGTGAACCAGTTTGATACAAACCGCATCACTCTGTGTTTGGGCAGCGCTTGCCAACAGGCGGCACGGCCTCTCATGCAGCAGATCGGTAGCATCACGAGAGAAATCGACAGTGTTGCACGCGCCGAAAAAGTCCGCTATTATGGAGGCAAGCAAGAGAAAACTACCGATGACAAGGAGGTCAACAATGGAGTACATGATGGTGAACGGCTACCAAATCCCGGCGCTGACGCTGAACGAGCCGCCGATGCCGGAAATCGGCAAGTACGGCAGCCTGCGGCGGAAATTCCTGCTGGAGAACGCGCCGATGGTGTTCGACGAGATGCTGCTGGAGGGAACGCTGTACCCACATCTGGCGGAGATGGGCAACGCAGTACACCGGCAAATCGAACAGACGATGCAGACGCTGATGCAGCAGAGCACCGCCCCGAACAGGCAGACAGACCCGATGGGCTGGACGCAGTGGATGAACGCCTTGCAGGCCCAAGCCGAGGAACTGGCGATGCAGCAGATTTACAGCCTGTAACACAAGAACCCCAAGCGGAGAGCGATACCACGCCCTCCGCTTTTTCTGTGCCCATTTCTGATTTGCCGCCGCTGAGCGATGAACTGATTCTAGGCTTGCTGGCGAAGGACTCCTCCAGCCGTGCCGACAATGCGGCTATTCTGGAATATTTCAATGAGCATCCCGACCTTGCCGAGCGCAGCGCCTTTTGCAAGCACTGTTACAAGCAAATTTATACATATTTGTTCGTGGATGACCATACCGTGGGTTTTATCCGGCATGATATGTACCTTGAACTTTGGGAGGGTAACTATCTTACCAAAACAGCGCAGGTCAATCTGACATGGGATGCTGTTGCCGCAAAGATTGCTGACCTTATCGAGCAAGGGCGGCTGATTGTTCCCATCAAAGCAGCACCCGTGCAGCAGCAGATGGAGCAGCTTACCCTTACCCCCGAAGATTCTGAAAAGGCAGGGCTGCCGAGCCATGAGCAACAGGTAAAAAATATCGACCTTGCGGCAGAAGCCAAAAAGTGGAACAAGCCCATCATTGACGCATCCGGCAAGTATATTTCCGAGCAGGACATTACCGATGCACTGTGCAAAGGCGGCGGGTTTGAAGATAGCAAATTTCGTATTCAGCAATATCTCTCTGCACAGGTACTTCCTATCGAGGAAGATCAAGCCCGCTGGCTGAAAAAGGAATACGGCATCGGCGGCGGCACATGGATCTTCCGTGATGGTGGGCACGGCTTTCTTGACCACATGGGCAAAAATCTTGAAATCACCCGACGTACAGAGGACGGCGAGTATCGCCGCGTTTTGAAGTGGAAAGAGGTTGCCCAACGCCTGCGGCTTTTGGTTTACAACGACCAGTATCTGACCGATGCCGAAAAAGCCCCCTATCAGGCATGGGCAGCAGAACAGCAAGCCGCCCGCGCAGCGAACGATGCCGCCCTCGACCATGCAAAACACGCCATCACGGATTTCTGCGAGAATGAGGGGCTAAACGAGCCGAATTTCTCCGACTTGACCCGCGTGGAGTTTGCTTACTCTACCACCGAGGACGATGAGCACGAGATCCAAGTGTATGCCAATCTTCTGCGGAACGAAATCCGCTATGAGGTTGACGGTAACATTGTCCATATCGACTACTTCCAAGATAACCACGAGCTTGCTGCGCAGGGCATTGAAAACAGCGCTTTCTCGGATTTTATCAATACCGCCGAAGCAGAGTTTGAAAAGCATCATCCGACTACAAGAAAAGTCGAAAAATCACCTGTAACTATCGGCAGTACGGTTTATCTGGAAGATGCCAGACCCTTTACCGTCGAGGAAATCGGCAGAGAAAACATTCATCTGCGGGATGAAAGTTTCCCGCTGGTAGGCCGTGCCGTCAGCCATGAAGAATTTGCGCGGCTGCTTGCGGCCAACCCCAAAAATGCAGCACTATCCGCCCCGGAAGTTCCAAGCCGCCAAGAGCAGCCGGAAGAAACTGCCGAACCCATCGTGGGCGAAGTCATCGAAGAACCCAGCCCCTTTGTGGCACAGGTTATGGCGGACGCAGAACGGCTTTCGGCAGAAGATGAACCTTACCACCGCGAACCCATTACCTATGAAGCCCCTTATCTGGACAACCTGCCGACAGCACCGCGCGAAAAGTTTGCAGCCAACATTGCCGCTATCCAAAAGCTGAAAGAAATTGAGCAGCGCGTAGCGAACGGCGGCAGCCCTGCTTTTGAGGATGAGCAGAAAATTTTAGCGCAGTACACGGGCTGGGGCGGGCTTTCGGATGCGTTCGACCCGAACAAAAGTGCATGGTCGAACGAGTACAGCCAACTGAAAGCAGCATTGTCTGAATCCGAGTATGAAGCTGCCCGCAGCAGCACCCTGACGGCGTTTTATACCCCCGCCACCGTTATCCACCCCATCTACCGCGCACTGGAACGCTTCGGCGTAAAGGGCGGCAAAATCCTAGAACCCAGCATGGGCACAGGCGCATTTCTCGCACACGGACATTTTGGCAGCAGTGATGCCAAATTCTACGGCGTAGAATTGGACAGCATCACAGGCCGCATCTCCAAGCAGCTATATCAAAAGGCCAATATCCAAGTGACCGGCTATGAAAATGCGCTTCTCCCCGACAACTATTTTGACTGCGTTATTGGCAATGTCCCTTTCGGTAATTTTCAAGTCAATGACCCGCAGTATAACCGGCTGCATTTTCCCATTCACGACTATTTCTTTGCCAAGAGCATCGACAAGCTGCGCACCGGCGGCATCATGGCGTTCATCACCTCCAGCGGCACATTGGACAAAAAGGATGACCGCGCCCGCAAGTACATTGCCGAGCGCTGCGACCTCATCGGTGCGGTGCGCTTGCCCAACAATGCGTTCAAGGGCAGCGGCACTAAAATTATGACGGATGTAATTTTCCTGCAAAAGCGTGACACACTGCGCCAGCAGGACGAGCCTTGGCTGCACCTTGCAGAAGATGCCAACGGCATCACTATGAACCACTACTTTGTGGAGCACCCTGAAATGATTTGCGGCAAGATGGAGATAGTCGCCGGTCCGTATGGCCCGACTTCCACCTGCCAGCCAATAGACCCCGATGCGGTGGACCGTTTCGGAAAGCCGTTGCTGGAAACGCAAATCGACACTGCTATGCAGCACTTGACCGCCACGCTGACAAAAGCCGAAATCTCTGTGCAGGAAGAAAGCGGCGAGGACACCAAGTACATTGATGCCGATCCCTTTGTGCGTAATTTCAGCTACACGGTAAAGGACGATAAAATCTATTACCGCGAAGGCGCAGTCATGCGGGAATGTAATCCCAACGCAGCATCTGCCGAGCGTATCCGCAAACTGGTGGAACTGCGCGATACCACCCGCGCTCTGATCGATGCGCAGTTGCAGGACTTGTCGGACGAGGAAATCCACCGTCTGCAAGCCCAGCTTAACCGCCAGTATGATGCCTTCCGCGCCAAGCACGGCCTTATCAACAGCCGCAGCGCGGAGTTGTCTTTCCGGGATGACAGCAGCTACTATTTGCTGTGTTCACTGGAAAATGTCGATGAAAAAGGAAACTTTATCAGCAAGTCGGATATGTTCACCAAAAGGACTATCCGCTCTGCACAGATACCCGACCACGCCGACACGGCATCGGACGCTCTGGCACTGAGCATCGGGGAACGTGCCAAGGTCGATATGCCTTACATGATGCACCTTACCGGGAAAGATGAAGCAACGCTTGCTAAGGAACTGGCGGGCGTTATTTTTGTAGAGCCTTTCCGCAAACAGGAGGACGGCAGCCCTGTTTACCTTATGGCGGATGAGTATTTATCCGGCAATGTACGCGAAAAGCTGCGTATTGCTCATGTTGCAGCCGACCAAGACCCGGCGTTCCGCATCAATGTAGAAGCGTTGGAACAGGTGCAGCCCAAGGACTTGACGGCGGGCGAAATAACGGTTCGGTTGGGTGTCACATGGATCGGGCCGGAAATCATCAAGCAGTTTGCCGATGAACTTTTTCAGTCAACCTACCGCGAACAGAAAATAGCTGTCCGTTACAATGAATATCTGAATAATTGGTATATTTCCAACAAGAGCCAGGGCAACGATAATATCCGCGTCACGAACACCTACGGCACAAAACGTATCAACGGCTATCATTTGTTGGAGAACGCACTCAACCTGCGGGCCACCAAAATTTACGATACAGTCTATGACGAAAACGGCAAGGAGCAGCATAAACTCAATGGTCCTGCCACCGAAGAAGCACAGGCCAAGCAGCGGATGATAGAAGATACTTTTAAAGACTGGATTTTCAAGGACCGTGAGCGCCGGGAAAGTTTGGTGGCGCTGTACAATGAAAAATTTAATTGTATTCGCCCGCGCGAATATGATGGAAGTCACATTCAGTTTTTCGGCATGAACCCGGAAATCTCGCTGCGGCCCCACCAGCGCAATGCCATTGCACATATTTTGTACGGGCACAACACACTGCTGGCGCACACTGTCGGCGCAGGTAAGACCTATGAGATGGTCGCCGCCGCGATGGAGAAAAAGCGATTGGGATTATGCAGCAAAACACTTGTCGCCGTGCCAAACCATCTGACAGGCCAGTTTGCCAGTGAAGCGCTGAAGCTATACCCCAACGCAAACATCTTGGTGACAACGCAGCGCGATTTTGAAAAGTCAAACCGTAAACGGTTTTGTGCCAAAATCGCCACCGGCAACTATGACATTGTGGTAATCGGTCACAGCCAGTTTGAAAAGATTCCACTTTCCGATGCCAGAAAAGCCGAGTTTATCCGCAAGCAAATTGACGAGCTGGAGATGCAGTTGGAGAGCATGGACAACAGCGACAGCCGTCTGACCGTCAAGCAGTTGGAAAGTAAGAAAAAGCAGTTGAAAACCAAGCTGTCAAATTTGCTGGACGCCCCGAAGCGGGATGATGTGGTGACTTTTGAGGAACTGGGCGCAGACTCCCTCATGGTCGATGAAGCACACAATTTCAAGAACCTCATGACCGTTACAAAGATGCACAACATCGCGGGTATCAGCACCACCGAGAGCCAAAAGGCCAGTGACCTGTTTATGAAGTGCCAGTACCTTGATGAAATCACCGGGGCGCGGGGCGTAACGTTTGCCACGGGCACCCCCATTTCCAACAGCATGACCGAGCTATATACCATGCAGCGCTATTTGCAGCAGTACACCTTGGAACGCAACGGCCTTGCAAACTTTGATAGTTGGGCGGCCACCTTTGGCGAAACCGTCACAGCCATCGAACTTGCGCCGGAGGGAACCGGCTACCGCACAAAAACACGCTTTGCTCGTTTTTTCAATCTGCCGGAACTTATGGCAATGTTCAAGGAATGCGCTGACATTCAAACAGCAGATATGCTGAAACTGCCTGTCCCTGCTCTTGTGGGCGGCAAGCCGACCAACATCCAGCTAAAGCCCTCTGAAATACAAAAACAGATGGTAGCGGAATTGGGCGAACGGGCCGACAAAATTCGCAATAAAATGGTAAAACCCTATGAGGACAATATGCTGAAAATCACCAACGACGGACGCAAATTGGCGCTGGATCAGCGCTTGATCGACCCCGACTTGCCCGATGATCCTGACAGCAAGGTCAATATTTGTGTGGGCAAAATTTTTGAGATATGGGAGCAGACCATGCCTCAACGCAGTGCGCAGCTTGTTTTCTGCGATCTGTCTACGCCCAAGGCGGGCGTTTTCAATGTCTACGATGACATGAAAGCAAAGCTGATCGAACGCGGAATCCCCGAAACAGAAATTGCCTTCATCCATGAAGCGAACACCGATGCCCGCAAGACGGAACTTTTCGGAAAAGTTCGCAGCGGCGCAGTTCGCGTGCTGATGGGCAGCACGGCCAAAATGGGAGCGGGCACCAATGTGCAACAGCGTCTTGTGGCGCTGCACCATCTGGATGTACCGTGGCGGCCATCTGATATTGAGCAGCGTGAGGGCAGAATATTACGACAGGGCAATGAAAATAAGGAGGTCTATGTTTTCCGTTATGTAACGGAAGGCACATTTGACGCCTACAGTTGGCAGCTTATCGAAAATAAGCAAAAATTCATCGGACAGATTATGACCTCAAAATCTCCGGCTCGCAGCTGCGATGATATGGACGAGGCCGCACTGTCCTACGCCGAGGTAAAGGCATTGGCGGCTGGCAATCCGCTTATCAAGGAAAAGATGGACTTGGACGTGCAGTTGACCCGTCTTAAAACACTGAAAGCTGCCCATGACAGCCAGCGTTATGAACTGGAAAATAAAATTGCCATCGGCTTCCCGGCTGAAATCCGAAAATGCAAAGAACAGATTGAAAATGCCACGGTAGACGCCGCCACCGTAAAGGAACACTCCGTAGTGGATGCGGACGGCAAAGATGTTTTCTGTATCCAGTTGGAAAAGAAAGTTTACTACGAAAAAGAACCTGCGGGGAAAGCCCTGTTAGGTCTGCTGGGCTTGGCACTGAATAGCGAAAAGCCCGTACCTATCGGGTATTTCAAGGGTATGGAACTGCAAATCCAACATCTGCCTTTTGGCAACGAGTACCATGCAAGATTGGCTGGCTCTGGTACATATAGCACTCAGCTGGGAGCTGATGTGCTAGGCAATCTGACACGCCTTTCCAATTTGGCAAATGGTATTGAACCGAGCATTGAAAAGACCCGCAATATGCAAATCCAGTTGGAACAGCAGCTTGCCAGCGCCGAGGAAGAAGTCAAGCGGCCATTTCCACAGGCAACGGAACTGACTGAAAAGAGTAAGCGTCTTGCGGTGCTGGAGGGACTGCTGAACATGAACGACAAAGACATTGTGACCGACACCGAGCCGGAACAACAGTGTCAGACCGACAATCGACAGCGTGGACAGGAGGAACGATAAATTCTATGATTAAAGGCAGAAAGACCAATCGTATACGCGACCACCCCAAGGATGAAAGGAGTAGTTTTTATGAAAAAATCTATTGTTGCATTGGGCATGGTATTGGCGCTGTCCGGGTGTGCATCGGCAGCGGATGAAACTCTTGCGGCTGAACCGGCTGCACTGGTGGAAATCTCACCGGCCACCGAAGAAAATGCGCAGCCGGTGGAAGCTGCTGCAACCGCCGAACCTGCGCAGACTGCAACCCCTGCGCCGACACCCGAACCGACACAGGCCCCCACGCCCGTGCCGACAGCAGAGCCTACAGCAGTCCCCACCGCAGAACCCACGCAAGCCCCGGTGGAGGAAACCGTAGCTGCCACTCCGGCACAGGTTAGTATGAGTTATGGTGCGGTGCCGTTCGACCTTGCAGCCGGTACGGAGCAATGGTGGAGCATCGACAGCAGCGACAGCGCATACTGGGCCGTGCAGGAGAATATCAACGCCATCCGTGCGGCGGCGGGACTTTCCCCGCTGGCAATGGACGGCGGACTGAGCGCGGCGGCAGATGCCCGCTGCGAAAGTTTTGTCGCGGGCGGTGCGTTCGACCACAGCGGCATGACCACCCGCAGCGAAATCTGCGCAGCCGGTCCTATCGGCTCGGCCAGCAGCGTATGCAGCTATTGGCAGAACAGTCCTGCCCACTATGCCAACATCACCAACGCCAGCTTTACGAGCATGGGTGTGGCCTGTTGGTTTTGCTCCACCGCCGAGGGCCAGTATACCTACTGGACTGTTACCTTCAACTAAAACTCCTACTTGTTTTCATACACAAATTATGATATAATTTCTGTATGAAAGAGAGGTGCTATCTATGCCGAACATTCGTTCCAGCGCGGATTTAAGAAACAACTACAATGACATTTCCTCTTACTGCCATGCCTACAACGAGCCGGTCTTTATTACCAAAAACGGTAAGGGCGACCTTGCCGTTATGAGCATGGAAACCTACGAGGAAATGGCGGGCCGCATTGAACTGTACAGCAAGCTGCAAGAGGGCCTTGCCGATGTGGAAGCCGGGAACACGCGCCCCTTTGCCGATGTTATGGCTGATTTGCGCCACCGCAGGGAGCGCAGATGAAATACAACATTCATGTCACCCAAGCCGCCGAGCGCGATATGGCGAACGCCTACGACTATATCGACCTTGTACTGAAAAATCCAACTGCCGCCGACAAGCTGTTGGATGTGGCCGACGAAAAAATCGGAGCACTGGCAGAATTCCCGCACAAATTTGAAGTCGTTTCCGACAAACTGCTTTCCCTATGGGGTATCCGCTTCACTATTGTTATGAACTACCTTGCGTTCTATACGGTGGACGATGCCACGCAAACCGTGCATATCGTGCGGTTTCTCTACGGCAAAAGCAACTGGATCACCATTCTGAAAACAGATGCAGCAAACGGCAGTTTGCCGATGTTCTCATAACCGAATATTTTATCTGGGCGCTCACTTTTGTGGGCGCTTTTTCTATTGTAGGAGGAAAACATGATTTATGACGAACTTATTGAAGAATTAGCGTTGACCCTGCTTACAAAGGCAAGGTATGAGGGCTGTATTAGCGTTATAGACGGTTTCTCACAGTGCGAGGAGGATAAAACTCGCATAGAGTATCCTATTGACGGTGTTATGCGCATCATGCCGGTGGGCAGCGAAATCTGGCCGGAGGAGTGCGAACCGTTACTGAAAAAAATCGGTGCTGAAACGATTGGAGACGTTGCCGATTATCTGAACAAAAGCAAATCCGAAAATTCAAGTGCCGATGATGTTCTTTTTACTGCGTTGCTCAAAATCTGCTATGAAAATATGGACATGGACGGCAAGATGGTATTTTGGGAAGATATGCTTGAAAACAACTCCTTGGAATGGAGAGATGTTGAATGATTTGCATACACGAAGTGATTTATTCAGTATGCAGTCGTAATTTTTGTGGGATCTTATCTGCTTCGGAGGATTTTATGACGCACGATGAAATGATGAGCTTGCTGGCAAACACGCTGGCAGATGCAGCCGGGAGTTCTGGCTGTTTACCTATTTTGGACTGCTTCAGCCCGCATCCGGGAGAAGAAGTAACCGTAAGCATTCCTATGTGTGACGACACGGTGGATATTGTGCTGGAAGATCTCGATTTTCCGCACGAGTGGGAAGAATTGTTGGAGAACAGCGGTGCAGATACTATGGGCGACCTTGTTGATTACCTGTGTTATTGTTCGCAAAACAATATTTCTCTTGCCATTTCCCCTGAAGATGAGGAAAAGCTGTATGCAACGCTGATTGATGTCTGCTATGAAAATATGTCTTATGACAGGCAGGTCGATTTTTGGCGTCATGTGCTGGAAACCAATTCTTTGGTGTGCGAGGTAAAAGAATGACCCCGCAGGAGCAGCTCTGCGAAAAAATGCGGGTGGAGCAGAGCGCCTATTGCCTATGGCTGACCGCACAGCCGCCAGAAGAAATTCTACACCACGCCTACGAGTACAGCGTCCGTGAGGACATTATTCTTGCAACGGAAGAAATGAACCTCACCCCTGCACGGGTGCGGGCGCTGCTGAAATCTCCCGCGCCGCTGGCGGATGTGTATAAGGATTTTTCCAAGCTGGAAACCGATTATATGAGCATTGTGGCTCAGTGCGTGGAAGACCGCGCAGATGACTTGCTGAAAGAGGAACAGCAGCAGAACCCACCTAAAGTATATCGACAGTCCGTCACTTATGCCCGCGAACACGGCGAATTGCAGCAGTACCATGCGTCTTGCCACTTGAATGAAAGGTGTCGGGACGAGATTGACGCAGCGCTTGCACAGCGCTTTGATGGTTTGCGGCTGGGCGCTGGCGCTGTTGAACAGGTAGTGACAGAATATGGTTTGGAGCGCACAAAATATGTGTTGGCAGCGGCCATTCAAACCCGTGATGGAGATGGTCGTATTTCTCGCACAAATAGAGAATGGGCAGATTCCATTCGCACGATCAAAGATATGGATCGCCGTGGATTTGACCGTTCCTGTTACTACGCTGACCTACAAGCGCATACCTGCCTATTGGACGGTTTTGTAAACCAAGTGCGAAAATTTGAAAAAGCCAAAGCCCAGCCCGCTCAGGATACCCCCGAAAGATAACCGCAGCGTCTGCATTTTGCAGGCGCTTTTTTTCATGAAAAAATCTCTGTTTTGAAAGGATTTCACAATGAAAGAACCACATTATAAATTGAAGCATCGCGTTACCGCGCTGTTTGCGGCGGCGGTAATGCTCTGTTCCATGCTGCCCAGTGCAGCGTTTGCGGAGGAACCCACACCGCAGCCCACCGAGGAAACCGTGCAGATGGAGCAGCAGACCGAGCCGTCTGAAACAGACAACGGCCAGACCGACGAGAGCAGCCCCGACCCCGGCGAGGATGTAACCGAAGCCACCCCGGAAACGGCAGAAGAGCAGCCCGCTGAAGAAGAAATCTCTGCTGCTGTTGTCGGCGCGGAACTGTACACTGACTTGCCCGATGCACCCATCGGCTCCTATATCGGCAGCGAGGGTCTGCCGGTTGCCACTGGTGAAACTAAAATCGGTATTTCCGAGTGGCCCGAAAGCCAGCTGGAAGAAGGCGGCAGCTATCTGACTGCCGTTGCACTGGACAATGATGGCCTTACCATGGCCGCGCCCCTGCTGGACGGCGCAGACTATGCCATTGTTCCCATTATGGCACAGGTGGAGTACCCCGCCGATGGCAGTTCCCTTGATCTGATTCTGCCGGACGGTGTGACCCTGCTGGACTACTACGGCGCACCTGTTGAAAACACAGAAAGCCTGCTACACAACGAATACAGCGAAACTTCCGCTGCTGTGCTGGGTGTATATGTGCAGGCAGATGCGAATTTTACCGCGCAGTTGGTTTACACCGCACCCGATGGCAGCACACTGACCAAAACCCTACAGGTAGCCATCGACCGCAATGCGACTGCCGAATATCCTTTCCCCGACAGCGAAATTGCCGCCTTTGCCGAGCGCCCCACCCCTGCGGTGACAAGTGGCAAGATCACCAAGGTTGCCAAGGTCAACGGCACTTGGCTGATCTGGTTCAACGGCGAACCCGCCTACTGCTGTACCCCCGGCGCAGACGGCCAGCCCAAGAACTGCCCAACGTACACTTATGTCAATACTTCTATGGTTGGCGCAGACCAGTATGTACCCGGCGACCACTATGGCAACCAGTACAGAATCTGGGGCGGTTTAACCCAGCTTTCGCTCGGTATGCAGGAGCTCCCTCCGGTTGCGCTCTCCGCAGAAGCGCCGAGTTTGCTGGATTCCTGCCGCACGATCTATACAGATGCGCAGATGCAGATTATCGAGAATTATCCTGACAGCACTGCCGCCAAAATTCTTATGGGATCTGCGCAGACGCTGTTGGAGGGCACAGACGCTTACGCATCCGCCCGCGGCTACTATACCTATATTTATCAGCCGGGCCGCGCGGGCTGGCAGACTGTGGCTGTGATTGGCCCCGAAATCTCCGATGACGAACCGAACCCCAAACCCATCGTGCAGGAAATTTACGCCAACTGGGAAGCCCCTGCGCAGACCGCAAGCGGCAGCTTTGATTTTGACTACGGTATCATCACCAACAAGGTGCAGCTTAAAACCACCGAGAAAGTGGACGGCGCGACCATCGAGATTGAACCCATCACCCAAAGCGGTACTATTGACGGCGGCACATGGAATATTTCTCCCGCAGATAAACAGAGCGTTACCACTGCTGGCCACACCAACGATGACAATTTTCAAAACAATGGCGGTGCTGCATCTGCAAGTTGGACGCTGCACTACTCCGTAAGCAAAACCACCGACAGCCGCAACGGACGAGTAGGCCCCTACACCACGCAGGACGAAGCCGATGCAGCCGCCGACAGCGCCCGCGATGCTGCGATTGCCGAGTTGCAGGGCGAGGCCCAGCGCATGGTGGACAATGCGGTTGCATCTGCAAAGGCAGAACTGGCGAACGTCAAATTCCGCTATGAGGAAGTGGGTGTTCCATACGGTTTTGAAATGTATTGGGGCAGCAACGGCAGCAACCAGACCATTTCTGTACCGGCCAATTCAAACAATGCCTATCTGATGAAAAACGATGAATGGTCCTTACAGGTCAACATCAAGAAAACCGACAGCGAAACCGGCAATCAGATTGCTGCCGACGCGCAATATGAGATTTTCCAGTGGGATACTGTGACCGGCAAATACCAGCCCACCGGCGGTTACAACACTTACAGTGTGCAGCGCCAAGGCGATGGCACTTATGCGGTCATCAACAGTGCAGCCTATGCCGTCAATGACGCTATGCGCCACACGCTGTATTACACCCAGCGCAATCAGGGCAAGTTTATTCTTGTGGAAACCAAAGCCCCTGCCGGGTATTTTGGCGACTGGACGGACATCGACCACCCTGGCACGGCAGGAACGCCCTTGGGCAAGCGTGCCTACTATATCGAGATTACGCAGGGCAATAACAATTCCGTGCTTTGGCTGGACAATGCTGACTACAATGCCGACATCCTGACAGCCGACAAGGGCGGTACCAAGCTGGTGACCGGCGACGGCGTAGAAACCACCGTTACCATCTACGACACTGCCAAGGATCCCCGTCGTACTTATAACACCGACAATAGCGGCAAGGCGGCCAATGAGGACAGCTACACAATCACGCCCACAGACGGCGTTATGAAAAATGACCGCACCTTGGGCGAAATCAGCATCTCCAAGGTTGACCTTGATGCCGTGCGGTATGTGGGCGGCAGCGCCGCCCACGGCACAGCCCTTGCCAGCGGGCAAGCTCACGGCGATGCCGCGCTGGACGGCGCGGTGTATGACCTCTACGCCGCCGAAGATATTACGCACCCCGATGGTGTGACCGGCGTGGTGGACTATTCCAAAATCGTGGATGCAGACGGCAATCCCATCTGGCACACCACAATCCGCGACAACAGCGGGCAGTGGGTGCCTGATTATTTACCCGTTCTGAAAAAAGATCACCTTGTAGCCAGCGCTAAAATCGAGAATGGCTGGCTGTGCTTCAGCAATTTGTACCTCGGCAAATATTATGTGGTAGAGCGCTCCACCGGCACGGTCATTCCGCTGCGTGACGGCGCTCTTGTTGTTTCCAGCACCTATCCCACCGTGGACAGCCGCACCAAGGCAGCCACCGGGCAGACCGCCGCGCTTGCCAAGAACGGCAGCGGGCAGTACACGGATTGGGTGTACAAGAACCAGTTTTCTACAGTCTCTAAAGGTAAAGCGTTGGATGGCTCTTGGACTTACGATGCCTATTACCTGTCCTTTGCAGACGGCTATCTTGTCGATGAGCATAACTACTACATCACGCCTGCCTATTCTGATGAGGGTTGGTATGTAGAAAAGACCACCTTTGCCGATAACCGACAGGCAGCCGGTGAACAGATCGACAAGACCAGCTACAGCGCCAATTACCACATCCATGCGGACAATGCGCTGGCCGAGAGCCAAGACCAAGCGGCAAAAGGCAATGTAGAAATCAGCAAAATCGTATCCTCCAGCGGCCAAAGCAACGGACTGGAACTGGAGGGCGCGGGCTTTACATTCTTCCTTGTGTCCGACCTGTCCAAACTGAAGCAGTTTGAGCAGACCCGCAGCGGCAGCTACACCCTGCAAAGCATTTTGGATGCCTACATTGATAAGACCTACGATAACGAGCATCCGAAGTGGGATTTTTCTGCGGAAACGCAGGCCATCGCAAAGACCTATGAGGTCAACGCTGACGAAATTGCCGCCTACAACAAAACTCTGACGGCGGCAGGTGAGAACAAGAATGGCAAGGGCAACGGCTGGCAGCCCACCGGCAGCGCCAACGAATACCAGCTTGCCGAGATTTTCAGCAATGACACCGGGAATATTCGTGTGCAGGGCTTGCCCTATGGCACTTATCTGGTCGTGGAAACCACCGTACCGCACGACCTGTTCCAAGCTGAGCCTTTTATTGTCACCGTTGACCCCGAACAGGATAACAACCCGTGGGGCGCTATGGCCACCCCCAAGGACAGCGTAATGACAGGCTCTGACAGTTATCAGAAATTCACCGTACTGGACGAGGAAATCGAAGTTTATCTCCGCATCACCAAAGTTGACGAGGAAACCGGCAAACCGGTACTGCTGCCCGACACCGCTTTCCAAATCTATTGGCTGGACGAGCAGGGGCATTACCGTTATGACAGCAACGGCAACCCGAAACTCGTCACGATGACCGATACCGTCAACGGCCATCTGACAAAAGATGTAGACACTTTCTACACCAACAGCGAGGGCATCTTGACGCTGCCTGAAAAATTGCCGCTGGGTAAATATCGCATTGTGGAAGTCACCGGCCCGAACGGATTCTACAACGAATGGCTGGATTCTGCCGGGTACGAAAACGGGGTCCTTGCCGATGATGCCGATGGCAGCTACTATGTGGATTTTGAAATCACCACAGACCGCATTTATGCAGCCACCGGCGACAAAAACGAGAACGGCATGGATACCCTTGTGATTGGTGAAAACTACTCTAACCATGAGACGCTGGGCAAATTGACGATCCGCAAAACAGGCGAGATCTTAGCTGGCTGGAAAACAGAAGTTGGCGCACTTGACCCGTGGATGACCGGAGAGGCCGAGGACGGCAATTTTGTGTATGAAACCCGCCCGCTGGCCGGTGCGGAATACACCATCACCGCCGCCGAGGATATTTATACGCAGGATCGGCAGACCGACAATTATGGCAACCGCACGCTCTGGTATGCCAAGGGCGATGTGGTGGCAGTGGTAACCACAGGCGACGGCACCGCCGATACTGCCGTCTTTGCCCCTGCCCGCACCAAGGCCACCTACGATTTCCTGTCCGTAATCCATGACGGCACGATTGGCGAAGTCAGTGTGACCCTGCCGCTGGGCAGCTACCACATTGAGGAAACCAAGCCGCCTTACGGCTATATCGGCACCACTGAAAGCTATGATGTCACCTTTGCATGGGATAACGAACTGAACGATGTGGTTATGGCCACGAGCATTGCGAAGGTTGACGGCGCTGCATCTTCCCAGAGTTTTGAGGTCGTGCGCAGCAAGGATGCCAACGCAGATTTCACCGAGCAGCAGACCTTGAAATTCTACAATGACCGCGAAAAAGCCAAAGTCGGCGTTTACAAGGTTGACCGCGAAACCGGCAAATACCTTGCCGGTGCGGTATTCAACCTGTACACGGCTGATGATATTTACAGCGTGGACGGAAAACTGCTGTTTGCAGCGGGCGAACTGGTCGCCACCAGCCCCGAAACCGGCGCAGACGGCTACACCTATTTTGACTGCGATGTTCCTATTCGTGGTGAGTATTACGGCCGCAGCATCCGCAAGGATGCCACCACCAACAGCGGTAATTACATCGTCAAGGAACTCCGCGCCCCGCTCGGCTATTACGTCAACGAGGAGCCGATGGAAGTCACCTTCACCTATGACGGGCAGGCTGTAATGGTGCTGGATAACACTTGTTCCAATAAGCCCACGGAAATGTGGGTAAGCAAGCGCGATTTGACCAACGACGAGGAACTGCCCGGTGCGACCCTTGCTATCAAGGATACGGACGGCAATACCGTAACCACATGGGTGTCCACCGATGAGCCGCATCGCGTGACCGGGCTGCATTTCGGTGAATCTTACACACTGACGGAAATCCGCGCCGCTGATGGGTACGCACTGGCCGATAATATTATGTTCCGCCTGATTCAGAAATCCGATAGGGATGGCAATCCTCTGGAGGAGTGCGAAGTTTACTATCTGACCACCAAGAACATTTTGTTCTGGAAGTGGGATGACTGGAAACTGCTGGACGATGCCACCGTTATTATGCAGGATGATATTACCAAGGTGCAGATTTCCAAGAAAGACCTTACCACCAAGGAAGAACTTCCCGGCGCAGAACTGGTTATCAAGGACAAGGACGGCAAGGAGATTGACCGTTGGATTTCCACAAACGAACCGCATTATGTGGAAAAGATGCCCGCAGGAGATTATACACTGACGGAAATCACCGCGCCCCACGGTTACAAGGTTGCAGAAAGCATCGACTTTACCGTTCTGCCCACCGGCGAGATTCAGACCGTGGTAATGAAAGATGCCCGCGAGGACACACCGACACCTACCCCCGACAACACGCCGACCCCGGACCATACTCCGCAGCCCACACCGAACACGACCCCAGCGCCGACACCCGTGCCCGCTGCACCCACTGCAACACCCACGCCGCTGCTGACGATTCCTAAGACCGGCGACAATTCTTCGTTGGGACTGCTGCTGGCGATTGCGGGAATCTCTCTTGCAGGGCTGGCCGTTCTGGTCCACAAGAGCGCCCGCCGCAAAGATATTGCGCCCCGTGACGATGATGACGAGGACACCGAGGACTAAGGAATAATCGGAAAATGAAATATACTTTTTTACAGGGAGGACCGCGTGGCCCTCCCTATTTTTATAGGAGAGAAGATGGCAAAACACATTTTAAGTTGCAGTTTCGGAAAAGACAGTATCGCCACCGCGCTGCTGGCCTTGCAGCATGGTGAACCGCTGGACGAACTTGTGTATTGCGAGGTCATGTTCAGCGAGGAAATATCCGGCGAGCTGCCCGAACACAACCGATTTATCCACGAAACAGCAATCCCGTATTTTGAACAGCGCGGCATCCCGACACGGGTTTTGCGCTCCGAAAAGACCTATCTATCCTGCTTTTACCATGTTGTCACACGAGGAAAAACCAAGGGGATGCTTTCGGGATTCCCTCTGAGTGGGCGCTGTACAATTCAGCGGGATTGCAAGCTGCCGCCGATCAAGGCATATCAGAAGGCATTGCCCCCGGACACGGTGCAGTACATCGGCATCGCCGCAGATGAACCCAAGCGACTGGCACGATTAAAGCCCGGTCAGATTTCTTTGCTGGACAAGTACCATGTGGCCGAACCAGAAGCGAGGTCTATGTGCGCAGCTGAGGGGCTGCTGTCCCCGCTGTATGACTTCACTAAACGCGGGGGTTGTTGGTTTTGCCCGAACGCATCAATCAGCGAACTGCGGCATCTCTACAGATACCACCCCGAACTCTGGCAGCTTTTGCTTGAATTACAGGACGTGCCGAATAAACCCACCGAACGTTTTAGTTGGCGACGCACTTTTCGTGAGATAGACGAACGATTTCGGCAGGAGGGCGAACAACTAAGTTTTTATGAGGAACGGTGAACAATGGACGAACAGAAAAGACCCCGCGCGTGGGTGTACGCGAGAATTCCTGGCGACTACGATGGCACAATGAACAGCTATAAAGTTTGCTCAATGCAGGCTCTGCATGACGGCTGTGATATTGTCGGTGGAAGCATTGACGATCGCGGCGGTTGGCTGCTGCGCCCTGGCTACCGTGATATGCTGCGGCAAATTAAGGCCGGAAAAGTTGACCGGGTTTACATCTGCCGTATGCGTCAGGTCAGCGGCAAGGAGCGCCACTTGTACTCTTTTTTCAAGCGGCTTATGCAGCACGGTGTACAGGTCACGGCGATGGAATACAGCCTGCGTGACCGGGTTAATATGTTTCGGCTGGCTCGGCGTATCGAGCGTTATGCGACCCGAAAGGGGTTGCAGCTGCCGTGGTGATTTTCAGAGGGCGGCGTACTGTGCCTATGGCACAGTACGAGCAAGCACGGCAATGTGATATCACATCGCCCACTTGTTAGGGGAATACCCCTAAAACCCCTGCATCGGATGGTGAATTATGAAAGCAAGAACCTATAAAAAACTCCTACGGCTCAATCAAGACGAGCAGGAACGACTGCGGTATTTAAGTAAAAGCACAGGGCTAAATCAAGAGCAAGTGCTGCGCAAAGTATTGATGGACGCTCCACTTCTGGAGCGTCCGACAGCCGACTACATAAAAATGTCACGCCAAATTGCAGCCCTTGGCAACAATCTAAACCAGCTTGCCCACATTGCCAACGCCAGCGGAAAAGTAAGTAATACCGACTTGCTGACTGCAAAACAAATCATGGAGCAAATATGGAGGTACATTAAGGGAGGTGGGGTCCAATAGCTTATACAAAAATCAAAGCAGTAAAGCATCATCTGCAACGATGTCTGGATTATACCAGCAATCCAAACAAAACTGAAAAATTTGCTGATGATGATTTAAGGCGGCTCTTATCCTATACGCAGAACCAAGATAAGACAGAGCATCAACTGTATGTGACAGGCTTTCATTGTGACCCGGAGACAGCCTGTATGAGCATGGAATTAACCAAACGATTGTGGGAGCAACCCACGGATAAGGGAGTTTTGGCCTACCACATCATTCAAAGTTTCAGCCCCGGTGAAGCCACGCCCAATCAAGTACACGAGATTGGCTGTGAATTTGCACGGCGGTTTCTTGCGGATCGGTTTGAGTGTACGGTCAGCACCCATTTGGACAAAGGACACCTGCACAATCATATAGTCGTCAATTCGGTATCCTATGCGGACGGAAAAATGTTCCGCAACAACTTTGACACCTACTACCACGGAATCCGACAGGTATCGGATGAACTTTGCAGAGAGAATCGGCTGTCCGTCATCGAAACGGACGGCAAGGGAAAATCTTATGACGAGTGGCTAAGCGGTCAGGCCGGCAAGCCTACCATCCGAGGTATGGTTCGTAAAGATGTGGAACAGGCTATTGCTGCCGCCGACAGCTTCGATGGCTTTATCACGGAATTGCAGAACATGGGCTACACGGTCAAATATGGCCCGCGTGTGGAACACATGGCTGTGCGCCATAAAGACGCTCAACGAAATATCCGCATTGACCGGCTCGACCCGCGCTTTTCCGAGACAGCGCTGCGGGAGTATTACCGCCAACTGCACCGTATGCCCACCGAAATGCAGCAGGAATACCGGCAGGAAAACGCCCCGGCAAAACCGAAATGGCAGCCCACAGAATTACAGCCCACTGTGCGGCGAGCGCGGTATCTCGGCAAGCTGCCACGCCGGTATCCGAAGGTGTCCGGCTTTATGGCTTGCTACTATCACTACTGCACCCTGCTGCGGAAAGCCTACCACGGCAAGAGCACAAAGCGCTGCTACTTTTTGCTGCGTGAGGATTTTCTGCTGTTCAGCCGATACCAGCAGCAAACGAAATTCCTATGGGAAAACCATATTGAAACTATGGATGAACTGCTGGCCTACAAGGAAAATGCAGAAGTCCAAATCCAACAGCTTGCCCGCCAGCGCAAAGTTCTATATCGGCAAAAGCGTGAGCCGGAACGTGCCGCGCGGGAAGAGAAAATCAAATCACTGACCCAGCAAATGAAAGCCCTGCGTCATGAGGTTTACATCTGTTCCGACATCGAAACAGATGCCGCCGAGGTGCAGGAAAAACTACGGCAAGCAGAACTTGCCGCACAAGAAGAACGAAATGAGGTGAAACAGGATGAACAACGGAGGCGAAGCAGCCGATCAGATGGTGCGGGAAGCATTACAGGTTACAGAGGTGGCTATTAAGCTGTCTGCGCTGGGCATTAAAAACGCACTGGCCTTATCGCTGGCCTACGCCAAGGAAAATCCTAAAGTGAAAGGCAAAACCAGCCTTGACCGTCTGCTGCGGGAGGGCAAGGAACTAAAAATTATTGCCCTGCAAAGCAAAGACGTGGGACAGTTTAAGGAATTGGCCAAGCAGTACGGCGTTTTATTCGCGGTCATCAAGGATAAGGCACAGAACGAAAAAGTTGACGTCATGTTCAAAGCCGAAGATGTCGCCAAACTGAACCGCATCTATGAGCAGTTGGGATATGCTATTCCCAAGGTCACTACGGCAGACAGAAAAAAAGACCCAACCCGCCGTCAATCCGGCGACAGCTTGCTGACGCGCGGGAAGAATCCTTTGGATATTGACCCCCGGCCATCTGTGCGGGCAACCATTATGGCGCTGAAAAGCGCTGCCCGGACAGCAGCACAGGCACAGGAAAAAGTGCAGGATATTACTGCGAAGGAGGAGCGATAAATGTACGAACAGCGATTGCCCATCGAGGAGTGGAAAGCCAAAAAGCAAGCCGAGCTTAAAGAAACCATTGCGGCGCAAAAATCCGTATTGCAGGAAGTTGTGCAGGATGGCCAGCGCCTTGCCGACTATCTGTACGGCAGGGGGCGGCTTGGCAGTCATATCACATCCGGCAATGCAGCACTTGTGCTGCAAACCCTGCCGCAAGCGCGGGCCGTATTGACCGCCAAAGACTGGGATAAATTCGGGCGACGCGTAAACAAAGGGGCAAAAGGCATCCCGCAGCTTGTGCGCGTCAATGGTTATTATAATGTCGGCTCAATTTTCGATGTGTCCATGACCTACGGCAATAAGCCGTATCCGATTCCTGAAATTAAGCCAGAGCAGATGGACAAGGCCATCAAGGAACTGGATCGCCTTTCCCCGGTCAACATCATATTTCAAAACGAGGGCGTTGTCGGGTACGATGCCGAGCAACACGCGATTGTGTTCCCAACGGCCATGCCGCAGCGTGAAGTGCTGGCACGACTGCCCGCCGAAATCGTCATTGCAACCGCAGAGCAGCACACGCCGAGTATCTCCCAAGCGCCTTATCTGCGAAAAACAGCAATGGCCGTTTCGGTGGAGTTTTGCGGGCGGTTTTCCCTGCCGATGCCCGATACCGCTGCCGCTACACTGGACGGGATGGACACCCACATTCCACCCGGTGAGGAACGCAAAACACTGGAAGAAATTCGGGAACTGTCTGTGACTATTGGAGACACTGTGGAAAAGGCACTCGGTTTGCAGCGCGGCCAAAGCTCACCGCAGCGGGACGAGGCCCGCTAAACATCATGCGCCCGAATAAAGACCGCCGCACAGAAATTATTCTGTACGGGCTGTTGCTGATACCGCTGCTGTTTGCTGCCGCAGCGCTGGCACAGGCAACTGAACAGGCGCAGGGGCTGGCAGAAATCACCGTTGTACTAAGCTCTATTCTCAACAATCCTATGGCATTGAAATGGTGCGCCAGCACTCCAAAATTTCTGCTGGCGGTGCTGGTGCTTTATCCGTTGGCCGTCTACTGCTATATGCTCGACCAAGCAGACCGCCACCCCGGCGCAGAGCACGGCACGGCCAAGTGGGGCAGCGCCCACACACTTAACCTAAAATATCGGAACACAAAGCAACCGGCAGAAAACTACATCTTGACCGAGAATGTACGCTTCAGCACCGACAGCCACGCGCATAAACATAATCTCAACATTATCGTAATCGGCGGATCCGGCAGCGGCAAGACACGCTTTTATGTGAAGCCCAACGCGCTGCAACTAATTGGCTCTTATCTTTTTCTGGACCCCAAAGGGGAGTTGACACGCACCCTCGGCAGAATCATGGAAATGAAAGGTATCAGCGTGACAGTGCTTGACCTTGTGCATTTTCAAGGCCATTACAATCCGATGGCCTATCTCGAAACCGATGAGGACGCCATCAAGCTGGCGTTCGCCATTGTCAACAACACCAAACCCAAGGATGCCCCCAGCGGCGGTGATAAGTTTTGGGATGATTCTTCTGTGCTGCTGATCTCCGCATTGATTCTCTATCTCATGTACGAAGCCCCTGCCAGTGAGCAGAATTTTTCCACATTGATGTATATGATTCTGAATTGCCAAGTCAGCGAAAATGAAATGGTCGAGAACCCCTTGATGATGCTGTTTGGAGAACTGGAGCGCCGCGACCAGCAGCACCCCGCTGTCCTGCAATTCAAGTCTTTTATGTTGGGTGCGAAAAAGACGCTGCAATCCATTTTGATTTCGGCAGCGGCAAACTTGTACATGTTCAACTCCCGCAAGTTTGCAGAAATGACTTCGCGCGATGAAATGTTCCTGCCGCGTATGGGGCTGGAGCAGCGGGCATTATTTATTGTTTTGCCCGACAATGACACAACTTTTAATTTCATTGCGACGATGCTCTACACGCAGCTTTTCGACCAGCTTTTTCGTTTGGCAGATTCCACGCCGGAATACAACGGTGCGCTGCCGGTTCATGTGCGGCTGATGATGGACGAGTTTGCAAATGTTGCACTACCGAAGAATTTCAAGAATATTCTTGCTGTTTGCAGAAGTAGAAATATCAGCTGCGACATTATTTTGCAGAACATCGCCCAGCTAAAAAGCCTGTTCAAAGACGATTGGGAAGGCATAATCGGAAACTGTGACACCCTGCTTTACCTCGGCGGCAACGAGTACGGTACCTACGAATATCTTTCCAAAATTCTCGGCAAGGAAACCGAACGCACCAAAAGCCAAAGCATTGGCAAAGGCAGCCGGGGCAGCAGCAGCGACAGCCTGCAAACCGCTGGTCGTGAACTGTGTATGCCAGATGAAATTCGCCGTATGCGCGACGATGAGTGCCTGCTGCTGATGCGAAGCGAGGACCCTGTCATCGACAAAAAGTATAATCTGCTCCACCACCCGAATGTAAAATATACACCCGATGCAGGAGGTGAGCCTTATGTAATGCCGCCCGACTATATGGGTGACGCCGTCACTATCACAATGGACGCTGTTGCCGCAGCGACAGCACCCGAAATCACCGAAGAAATGTACGAACAGCTCGACTACTTAGAAAAACACCCGGAGGAAAATTATTATGAAAATGAAGAAAACTTCTCTCAATACGACCAAGGTGACTGACCGCAAAATCAAGCGCCTTTATCTTGTGGCGGCGACGGTGGTTGCCGCTGCTTTTGTTATGGCCATGCCTGCGTTTGCAGATGACCCGCTGACGACCATCAACAATCTGAGCGACTTTGTGTTCAGCGCTATCAAAGCCATTGGTGCGATCCTGCTGGGGTTCGGCATCGTGCAAATCGGCCTTGCCCTCAAAGGCCACGATGCCAGCCAGCGGGCACAAGGCTTTATGACGTTCTTCGGCGGCGTGGTCATTTACTTTGCAAAGGACATTTTGGATATGATTCTGTAAGCGATGCCGTCTCGTTGACTTTTATGCTAAATAAGCGTATAATGTTTAGCATAAAAGTCAATTCAAGAGAAGGTGTGTGCTATGGATTCTACAACGAAGATTATAGAGTTGGCTTCCCAAAATAATGGCATCGTAACTGCTGCTATGATTTCTTCTGCCGGAATATCACGCGGAAGTTTGAAATATTTGGCCGATACAGGCCGATTAGATCAGGTCTCCCGTGGGGTATATACCCTGCCGGAAGTTTGGGAGGATGAATTTGTATCCATTCAAGAACGATATAAGCGTGGTGTATTTGCATTGGATACCGCACTGTTTCTGCATGATTTGACTGACAGGACACCACACAAGTTTCACATGGCATTTCCCTATGGATATAATACATCCAGTCCAAAAGCAGCGGGGATTTTATGCTCTTGCAAGAAAGAGCCTTATTACAGTCTTGGAATCGCGCTGGTTGACACCCCTGCCGGAAATACAGTCCGGGCCTACAATGCAGAAAAAACCCTATGTGAAATTCTAAAGCCCATCAGCCACACGGATATTCAGATCATTACAGATGCATTCAAACGGTACGCTGGCCGTAAAGACAAGAACATTCCTTTGCTTTCGGAATATGCTCATCAACTACGCGTAGAAAAGCGGCTGCGTCCTTATTTGGAGGTACTATTATGAAAAACGCTATGCAGCTGAAAGCGATTATGAAAAAGCTGGCGAAAGAAAACCAGATTTCCGCACAGCTTGTTCTGCAAAATTATATGCTGGAACGATTCTTGGAGCGGGTATCATTATCCCCGTATCGGGATAATTACATTATCAAAGGTGGCTTTTTAATTTCCTCTATGGTGGGGCTGAACTCCAGAGCGACAATGGATATGGATGCTACCATAAAGGGTTATCCAGTTACGCAGGATACCGTCCAAAAAATGATAGAGAAGATTCTCACCGTTCCTGTTGACGATGACATCACATTTACATTCAAAAGCATTGGTGAAATCCGGGAGGGTGATGAATATACTGGATACCGCGTAGCTTTGACAGCCGATTTTCCGCCTATGGCAGTTCCCTTAAAGCTGGACATTACTACTGGCGATAAAATCACACCACGCGAAATTCAATATGACTACAAGTTGATGCTGGAAGATCGTCATATTCAAGTTATGGCATACAATTTGGCCACCATTCTGGCGGAAAAGCTGGAGACTGTAATATCTCGCAGTGACCAGAATACCCGGCCAAGAGATTATTATGATGTCTATATCCTTACCAAACTGCAAGCAGAAAATATAGACTTTCCCGCTTTAGGGGCGGCACTGATGGCTACAGCCAGTAAGCGAGGCTCTGATTCGATTTTGCAAGATTATAGAGCGATTGTGGAAACGGTGCGAAACAGCGAGATTATGCGTAGGCAATGGGATAATTACCGAAAAGATTTCGACTACGCTTCCACCATCAGCTTTGATGAAGTGTGTGATGCAGTTGCTTCTACAATGGACACCCTAATAACAAACAATTTTTTTAATTAAGCTATGCAGCTGGCAGACTTTCTGTCGGCTGTTTTCTTTTATCTGAAAGTGGGTGAAAACTTGAATCAAAACTGGATCGTCGAAAATCTGAACAACGCCTTTTCTACATGGAATGGAAAGCTGGGCGAGTTATGGGGGCTGGTGACAACCGGCCCCCAAACTTTTAAGGGCGGCGCAGTGTGGAGTGTGATGCAGACCTTGCACAATGGTATGGTTGGCATTGGCTATGCACTGGTCGTGCTGTTCTTTGCTATATCGCTATGTAAAAACACAATGAATTTTCACGAGTTAAAACGCCCCGAAGCTGCGATCCATTACTTTCTCCGCTTTGTGGCGGCAAAAGCGCTTGTGGGATACGGCATGGACATTATGCTGAATGTGTTTTCCATCTGTAACGGCATCGTCACAGATATGGCCGACAGCATGGGCGGTATCTCAGAAGCTATGGTGTCGCTGCCCGCAGAAATGCAGACCGCTATCGAAAATGTGGGATTTCTCGCCAGCATACCGCTATGGCTCGTAACGATTCTCGGCAGCTTGTTCATTACGGTGCTTTCCTTTGTAATGATCCTTACCGTGTATGGCCGCTTCTTCCGTTTGTATATGTACACAGCGCTGGCTCCGCTGCCGCTGGCGGCTTTTGCGGGGGAAAGCACACAATCCGTGGGCATATCGTTTTTGAAAAGTTATGTCGGCGTGTGCTTAGAGGGTGCGGTCATTGTACTGGCCTGCGTGATTTACTCAGCATTTGTCAGTACGCCAACAGTAGCCAGCGGCGAGGCGACCACTATTGTGTGGAGTTATCTTGCGGAAACAGTTTTCAATATGCTCGTATTGGTTGGCCTTATCAAAGGCTCTGACCGAATTATCCATGAAATGATGGGGTTGTAATATGCAAATTCCGATAAATAAAGAAATCCGCCATTACCAAGAGGAAATCTTTTTGGGGCTGAATCTGCGGCAGATGATTTGCTCCGGCGCGGCCATTGCCGTGGCAGTTACGGTCTATTTGGGGCTGACCCCGCTGTTGGGTCATGAAACGGCGGGCTGGGTCTGCATTGTGGCCGCTGCGCCGATTGCAGCAGCAGGATTTTTTACTTATGACTGTCTGACCTTTGAAAAATTCCTGCTTGTTGTAATAGACAGCACAGTTATCAGAAACGATTGGCGGTTATGGAAAACCGAAAACAAATATTGCAAAAAGAAAAAAGGTGATAAGCATTGAGACTAAGTGAGTACGCATCTACGCGAAAAACGCGCGGGAGCTATAAAATGCCGCGTTCGGTGCAGCAGAGTATACCCATCGACAGAATCTATGCAGACGGTGTTTGGCAATCGGGAAATGTGTTCAGCATGATGTGGCAAATCAGCGACATCAACTACGCCATGCAGAGTGACGCGGCCAAGCAGAATATTCTAACGCAGCTTGGCACGGTCTACGCGGGCATCCCCGCTGACTGCTGGATGCAAGTCTGCATCGTCAGCCAGCGCATGGATGAAAAAGCCTTTGCCCGTGATGTGCTGTACCACCGCGAGAACGACGGCTTTGATGCCCTCCGCGCCGAGCGTAACCGCCAAATCAAGGCCAACGCCCGTGAAAATGGAAATGTGGTGCAGCATAAGTACATCATCGTGTCCACGAACAAACCCGGCGTAAAAGAGGCCCGCGAACGCTTTGTACAGGTGCAGGGGCATCTTTTGTCCGCGTTTTCCGCGCTGGAGTGTAGCGTCACGCCGCTGGACAACCGCGCACGGCTGGAGGTGCTGCACAAGTTTTTTCGCATTTCCGAGGAGGGGCGTTTTAACTTCGACTTTGATAATTGCGCCAAACTGGGGCAGGACTTCCGCGATTCTATCGCCCCGGACTGCATCCGCTTTTGCAAAAAGCATATTGAAATCGAGGATTTTTGTGCCAAGTGCATGACGATCAGCGAGTACCCGCAGCAGCTTGATGATAAGTTTATCTCCGCACTGCTCCAGCAAGTGCCATACATTGTGCTGTCCATCGACATTGAGCCGGTGGAAACCGAGGATGCGTTTAAGGAAATTGACAATGCCCAGATGAAAACCGACGCGGAGAAAGTCCGTTTCAATAAGAAATCCGTGGAAAATCTGGACTTTACATCTTCCGTGCCGCAGCGGACGCAGGAGCAGGACCGCATCATTGCCAGCATCCGCAAGGAAATGACGGAAAACGACCAGCAGATGTTTTTGACCCTGCTCACCGTTACTTACTTTGCGGATACGCTGGAGGACCTTGCACTGGAAACCGATGCACTGAAAACCACAGCAGCAAACTATAACTGCCGATTCACCGAGTTGTATTTTCAGCAGGAACGCGCCTTTAACACGGCCATGCCTTACGGTCTGCGCCGCATCGAGAGTGTGCGCACGATGCTGACGAAATCGCTGACAGCACTTGTACCGTTCAATACCCAAGAAATTCTCACACCGGGCGGCATTTGTTACGGCAGAAACGCCGTGACCGGCAATCTCATCATCGGGCTTCGCACTAGCCTTGTCAACGGCAATGCGATGGTTGTCGCCACCTCCGGCGGCGGCAAATCCATGTTTGTTAAGTTGGAAATCCTTATGCTGTATCTGCGCTTCACAAAAGCACGTTTCTATGTCGTAGATCCCGAAAATGAGTACGCGCCCCTCGTGCAGGAATTGGGCGGCGAGGTTGTGAATATCTCGGTGGACAGCGCTACGCACTTTAATCCGCTGGACTTCAAATACGATAAGGCAACGAAAATACCTCCCCATGTTGCTAAGGCAGAATTTGTGTTGAGCCTGTGTGAGCAGATAATGGGCAAGGAGCATATTCTGGCCGGTGACAAAAGTCTGATTGACGATGCTCTTGAAAACATCTATAAACCCTTGATGGAATCTCACTATACCGCGCCATGCCCGACTATCAAGGACTTGTGGATGGCACTGAACAATCAGCGCGATAAACGGTCAAAGGAAATCGCGCTTGCATTGCGGATTTTCGCCACCGGCAGTATGCAAGCGTTCGCCCAGCCCACCAACGTGGACATGAGCAACCGCCTTATCTGCTTCAACATCCAGAGCTTGGGGGAACAGCTAAAGCCAGTTGCTATGCTGTCCATGCTGGAGTACATCAACACCGCCGTTATGAGCAACGAACGCAACGACCCCAAGGCCGCCACATGGGTATACTTTGATGAAATCTATCTGCTGCTGCGCGATTCTTTGAGCGCCAATTTCCTGTACACAAGTTGGAAGCGATTCAGAAAGTACAACGCCTACGCCACCGGCATCACGCAAAATGTGCAAGACTGCCTTACCAATGACACCGCCTATGCCATGCTGGCAAACTCCGAATTTGTGGTCATGCTGCGCCAAACCAAGGACATTGACAGCGTGGTGGAGTTGTACGGCCTGTCCGAGCCGCAGCGAAAATACTTGCTTCTGGCTCAGCCCGGCGAGGGCATTATCAAAATGGGCAACAGCCTTATCCCATTCAACAACCCCCAACCCAAGGATACTAAGACTTACAAATTACTCACGACTAAACCCGGTGAAATGGAGTGAATCCTATGAGTGAAAATGAAATCCGCGTGCTGTATGTACAGCCCGGTAAATACCCGGAGGAACGCACGATTCCCAACACATACGAAGCACGACAGGAACTTGTAGGTGAAACTCTCGACACGCGCCACCCGTGGCGAGATAGCGCTTGCATTATCTGCAATGACAGCGCACAGGACCTTGGCTTGCCGCCAAACCGTCTTTATGGGTATGATGGCTGCATTGCCGGGTCTTTCATTGTTTGTGGGGATAGTGATGACGGCCTTATCAGTCTGACCGATGAACAGATGGCCTATTATGAAAAGCTCTACCACCACCCAATCGCCTTTCTCCCTATGGTACACAGCTTCCTGCCGATGAAATGCACCCCCGAACAGTATGAGCAATTCCAGCGTGACGGCAATAAGCTGAAGATCAAGCCCATCGACCACGGAGAACGATAACACCATGATTTTACACAAGAAAAAGGCGGGCTGCCGCCCGCCTTAATGCAATAATTATTTTTGCTTTACCGTATAGAATTTTTGATTCCTGCTTTTTGGCTTTTCCGGCATCGTCATTGCCAATTTACCGGCGACAATAAGAGGCTGCACATAATGTTGCATAGCATAAAAAATTGTTTCTATGTTCAAATAGTCTGCGATTTCCTGCCGGGTTTTCGGTTCGCGGCAAAACTCCAGTAAGTTTTTCCCACTTTCAACAGCATCGGAAGTTTCCATAGAAGCACCGTTGTTGTAAAGTGTGACCACAAATTCATTGCGGCGATTCTCGAACTTCGGTTCCGGCAGACCATATTCTTTCATTGCATTACGCATTGTCGGAATCCCGGAGTAGCGATGCTCTGCCTCCGTAAGCATTTCGGTCATAACCGCAAGTGCAGGGTTACGCAAGTCGGGCTTTGCTATGCCAAGTTGTTCTACGCTCATGCGGCCATACAAACTGCCGGGGCTGTGTATTTCTACACGATCGGTGAAGAAATCTATTTGAACCGGCGTTCCCTCTGTATGGATGCTGTAATCACGGTGGATTACGGCGTTTAGAATTGCTTCACGAAGGGCATCAACGGGATACTCTGTTTTGTCATTTCTTGCGCCGGTCTTTTTGTCGATAATCGTTCGCGTTTTCATATTGCGGCGGCAGAATCCCAGGGCTTGTTCTACCATTTCGGGAATAGTGCCGTCAATGCGCTTGTTGTCAATGAAACGGGCAGAATCCTTGTCTAAATCGCCAATTTCCGTTCCGGGAACAACGATAGCGGTGATGCTCAACTGCGGAAAGAATCCTTGCGGATAAATACCGAAATTCATCACTGCTGCCAAAGTAGGAACGCCGTCTCTGGTGATATTCAGCATCTCATAAGTTTGCTCTTGCGTCAGCCTTGAAAAGCCCGGACGATCCATGCTCATTTTGCGAATATATTCCTGCACTTTGGCAGAATCCAACAGTTGTAAGGTGGCTCGCTCAACCGGGCGCTCGTCATCGTGGAGATGCTTTCGGAACGCCTCATAGCTGTAAAGCTCATAATCCGTCATTGGTAAATCGGCATCCCCAACGCGAATATATGCACCTTTAACACGACCTGCACCGCGGTAGAAGCAGGGACGCTCTGATATATCTACCGCAGGGATTTCAGCAGCGCAGATGCTTTTGCCATCATACTCGGCCAGTGTGAACACTGCACGAACAGGGGGCTCCATCTGCAAGCATTGTTCAGTCACTTTCTTTTGCAAATCCTGCGGGTCATAGACGCCAACAACTTTATAATCGTCCTTTTCATCAATGCCAAAAATCAATATGCCGCCGCTGTCTTGGTTGGAAAAGCTGGATAATGTATCGTACAGTCTTTTCGGGCAGTCGATGTGTGCGGCCTTTAATTCAACGGTTTGCTCTTCAGACTTTTGTACGCAAATTTTCTTTGCTAATTCTATAAATTCTTCGACTAACAAGCTAACACCTCCACTCGATAAATCAATTTTAGCAAACTCAGTTAGCAAAATCAAGCATAATTTATGATTTTTCAAAGAAAATCAACAAACGCTGTTTGCTTAATAGCAAAGGATTTTGCTTAATGAACTAGCATGGCCTTTGCTTTTTACATTCTATATTACCAATTCAAGGAGATATAAACATGACTGACCCCAAATTTATGACCCCGCCTCACCGTAGGGCATACTTAACCCACCTTAACCGCTGCAAGGTGATGGACAGCTACCACCGCGCTCTGATTTACGCCTTGACCGCAGTACCCGCACTTCGGTACAACATTGACGCTTGTTTCAATTTTGAAAAGGACGAAATCAAGCCGGAATCGCTGGCCGCAGGATGGCAGACCAGCGGCACAACCAAGCTGACCCGGTTTGCCTATAATCTTTGGAATGGATACGATGACAAATCCTGTACACCGTATGACCTGTTCGACTGCTCCTTTGCGCCGTATATGTACGAAGCCGTAAAACTGCGCTACCCGGAATATACGCGCCAGTTGGACGATGTGGTAATTGACGATGCCCGGAATTAAAGCAAAGCGCAAGCAGCTTGTGCGCAAAACACTTATGCGGGCCAAGGCGCAAGGTGAACGCACCGCCGAGCAGCGGCAGGAATCCCCCGAAGAATACGCACAAACCGAGGTGCAGCAGGGCATTTCCGATGTGGCTGCCCGTACAAGCAACACCACCAAAAGCACCGCCCGCATGAGCTACCGCAAGTTTCGTGCAATGCAGGAGAAGCGGAAGAATCTCACCTTGCAGGGCAGCACCCAATCTGCATCAAAGCCGACTGAAAAAGAGAAAGTCACTGTTCCCACGCAGACCGAGCGCAGGGAAATGTTCAAAAAGCAGCGTTTCCGGCAAAAGGCCATCGCAGCCAAAACACCAGCGCCGCAAGCCCCTGTACCGTCATCGGCCACACCGACACCGCCACCTTACCAAGCCCAAATGCAGCAGCACTTAAAGCGGCAGCACCTGACCTGCGAGGCTGTGCGCCGCTATCTGCAAAAGCAGACGGCTGCCACAGCGGCGGGCAATACCGCTCCCATCGTTACCCACGCACCCAAGCTGCCCACAATCAGCAATAAACAAGCCACGGTTGAAGCAATCAGCCGTGGCGTTCATTATACCGCAGCCAAAATCAAAGCCCTGCTCTCCCAAACCGTGCGCTGCACCGCGCAATCGCTGCTGGCCCTGCTTGGCGCGGGCGGCGTGGTGCTGTTGCTGGCGATGGTCATAGGCGCGGCTGCGGCGGTGATCGGCTCACCGATGGGCATCTTGTTTGCCGATGAATCCGGCGATCCCAACAGCATCCCTATTGCCGAAATCGTAGCCGACACCAACGCCGACTTCGGCGCGGCCATCAATGACATCGTATCCGCCCACCCGGAGTGCAGCGAAACCACCATCACCTACGACTACGAGGACGGTCATACATGGGCAAGCTACTGGCCGGAGGTGCTGGCCATCTTTGCAGTACATACCAACCTCAACTCTGATAGCGACGTTGTCGTTATCAATGCCGCCCAAAAGCAGCGCATCCAAGACACCTTTTGGACAATGCACGAAATCACCCACGAGGTCGAAGAAGTAGACACCACTCCCGAACCCACCGAGGACGACCCCGACCCGGAGCCGGTCACGGAGTACATTCTGCACATTACGGTCAGCAGCAAATCGGTGGACGCGCTGGCAGATTTGTACCGCTTTACGCAAGACCAGCGGGACATTTTGCACCAGCTGCTTTCCGAGGAAATGCGCCCCAGCCTGCTTGCCCTGTGCGGCGGGATTGCTGTTGCCGATGGCGCGTTGTGCTGGCCGCTGCCGGGACACACTTATATATCCTGCCACTTCGGGGAAACGGACGCTTTCGGCAATGCCGGGCATCGCGGCACGGATATTCCCGCACCGGAGGGTACACCCATCTTGGCTGCCCACAGCGGCACGGTGCTGGTCAGCGGCTGGAACGACAGCTACGGCAATCAGGTGTTGCTGGATAACGGTGCGGACTTGTCCACGCGGTACGCCCACATGACGCAAACTGCCGTTACCGCAGGGGAAGCGGTAACGGCAGGGCAGGTTATAGGTTATGTAGGCAGTACCGGTGACAGCACCGGCAACCACCTGCATTTTGAGGTAATGCAAGGTGGGGTTCGGGTTGACCCGTTGAGTTTTGTATCCTAAAAGAAGAAAGTCCTGATGCCGAAATTCGGCATCAGGACTCTTTACTGTTGCGTTTTACTTTCTGTAAACCACCGCTTCAAACGGTCGCAGACTTCCGGGGTTTCCGGGGGTGTTGTAGTTGCAGATAAGCAGCTCGGCGTTCTGCCAATCGTTCAGCAATGGGCAGGGTACGTCATGGTCGGTAAAGTTGCAGACCACGAGTATCTGCTCGTCGTTCAATGTGCGGGTGTAGGCGTAGATTTCTTCATCGTCGGGCAGCAGCAGGGCGTAGTGACCGTAGACGAAGGTCTTGTCCGACTTTCGCAGCGCCAGCAGGCGGCGGTAGAAGCTGTACACCGAGTCCGGGTCGCCCACTTGTTTGGCTGCGTTGATCTGCGGGTAGTTGGGGTTCAGCGGTATCCACGGTGTGCCGGTGGTAAAGCCTGCATTGGCGGTATCATCCCAGTGCATGGGGGTGCGGGTGTGCTCGCGGCTGATGTAGTTGGCCGCCTTCATAAAATCCGCCACGCTCTCGCCGCAGCGCTGGGTCTTTTCAAAGTAGGCATTGCGAGTCATAACATCGTTAATAGGGTCGATGCTGTCGAAATGCTTGTTCGTCATGCCCAGTTCCTCACCCTGATAAATGTAGGGCGTTCCCTGCATCAGGTAGAGGCAGACAGCCAGCATTTTGGCCGACCGCACACGGGATTCTTCGTCCTTGGTGCAGCCGAAGCGCGACACCACGCGGGGTTGGTCGTGGTTGTTCCAGTACAGACTGTTCCACGCCTTGCCGTCCAAACCGGTCTGCCAGCGGGTCTGTATTTTTTTGATGTCTGTCAGCTTCCACGGGTGTTCGGGTTCCCACTTGCGGCTCTCGCCGCCGTCAACATCCATCAGTTCAAACTGGAACACCATGTTCAGCTCATGGCGATCCTCGCCCGCGTACAGGCAGGCAAGCTCCGGGTTGACGTTGGCGTTCTCGCCCACCGTCATGCAGTCGTAGTGGCTCAGCACACGGCGGTTCATCTCCTGCAGGTATTCATGCACACGGGGACCGTTGGTACACTGGTCGGTATAGTCGCCGTACAGACCATCGGCGCAAAGTGGCCCGTCTGCATATCCGGCCTTGGAGATCATACTGATGACGTCCATGCGAAAGCCGTCGATGCCCTTTTGGAACCAGAAGTTCATCATGTCAAAGACCTGATCGCGAACCTCCGGGTTCTCCCAGTTCAAATCGGGCTGTCCTTCAGCAAAAAGGTGCAGGTAATACTGACCGGTTTTCTCGTCGTACTTCCACGCCGAGCCGCTGAAGCAGCTGCGCCAGTTGTTGGGGGCACCGCCGTCCGGGGCGGGGTCTTTCCAGATATAATAGTCGCGTTTGGGGTTGTCGCGGCTGGAACGGCTCTCAATAAACCACGGGTGCTGGTCCGATGAGTGGTTGACCACCAAGTCCATGATGAGCTTTAACCCATGGGCATGGACATCCGCCAGCAGGGCGTCAAAGTCGGCCATCGTGCCGAAGTCTGTCATGATATCGCGGTAATCGCTGATGTCATAGCCGTTGTCCACATTAGGCGATTGATAGATCGGGTTCAGCCACAGCACATCGACGCCAAGGTCTTTTAAGTAGTCCAGCTTTTCACGGATGCCGTTCAGGTCGCCGATACCGTCACCGTTGGAGTCCTTGAAGCTGCGTGGGTAGATTTGGTAGACGACGGCCTCTTTCCACCACGCGGGGTGAATGCTTTCCATAAGTATACCTCTTACAAAATCGTTCCCGGCAGTTTGGTCACGTCCTGCATATGGTAGGTGGGTTCAAACGGCATCGGGGCCGTGCCGACGATGGCACAGCCCATGCCGCCCGCGCGGGCGGCCTCCAGCCCGGCAGCAGCGTCCTCCACAACCAGGCAGTCTGTCGGGGCAAGCCCCACCATGGCGGCAGCCTTGGTAAAGACCTCCGGGTCGGGCTTGGAGTGGGCAATCATCGTGCCGTCACACACAGCATCAAAGTAGCGGTTCGCGTCGAGCCGTTCCAAGATGTAGGCCGCGTTCTTGCTGGACGAACCAACAGCCAGCTTCAGCCCCGCGTTGTGCAGCGCCGTCAGGGCGTCGCGCACGGCGGTGGGCATATCGGCGGGCGACATCTGCGCCAGCAGCTTGCGATAGCGGTCGTTTTTCTCGGTGGCAAGGCGTTCCTTTTCCGCATCGGTAAAGGTCTTGCTGCTGCCGGAAAGGATGATTTCCAGACTCTCCATCCGGCTGACGCCGCGCAGCTTCATGTTGATGGTTTCGTCAAACGGTGCGCCGACTTCCTCGGCTGTCTGTTTCCACGCTTCAAAGTGGAAACGGTCTGTGGAGCAGAGCACTCCATCCAAGTCGAAAATAATACCCTTGTATTTCATAGAAAGTTCCTCATAGTTACTCGGCGGCCAGCTTTACCGGGTGACCGTCCACGGTAATTTCCACAGCGGAACCGCCGCGGTGGGTGACAGTGATGCCCGCATGGGTGACTTCCACATGGAGCTTTGCACCGCGCCAGACGATGTTGAACGCCGCGCGCTGCCAGCTTGCGGGCAGATGACTGCGCAGGGAAAGCCCGCCCTCGTGCCATTCCAGCCCGGCAAAGCCGCAGACAACACACTGCCAGACGTTACCCATCGATGCACTGTGGATGCCTAAGTCGGACGACTTCATATTCGGGCCGAGGTCAATGGCAATGGCGTGGCGGTACATATCCAGCGCCATATCGTCCAGTCCCTCCCACGCGGCCAACACACAGTGCTGACCATGGCTCAGGGAGGAATCATGCAGTGTGCGGGACTCATAGAACATAAAGTTCTTGCGGCGGGTCTCAGCATCGAACAAGTCGGGCATAATGCGCATGAGCATGACCAAGTCAGCCTGCTTCGAAACCATAAGTTGGTTCATCTGGGCGGGACTGTAATCCTCGTAAATCGAGGACACGCCCTGCTGGTTTTTGTATTTGCTCAGGTCGATCGCATCCAGCCCCAGATATTGGGCGTTCTGCGGCACGATGCCATCGGCGTTGGGCTGCGGCAGGTAGACTTTTGCCTTTTTGTCCTGCAATTCAGCCGCCAGAGCATTCAGGTCATAGCTGTCGCTCAGCTTGGCGTAGGCATCCGGCCACTGGGTGGGCATATCTTTGATGCAGCGTTCGGCCTGCTCCATGGCAAAGACGGTCAGATAGTTTGTAAAGGCGTTGTTATCGACGTGGTCTTTGTACTCATCCGGACCGATGACGTTTTTGATTTCATAGCGCTGCGTATCATCCTGCCACTCTACGCGGCTTGCCCAGAAACGGGCAATTTCAATCAAAAGCTCACAACCGCGGCGGTTCATGAAATCATCATCGCCGGTGGCTTGGTAGTACAGCCAGACACCCCAGGCAATATCCGCAGAGATATGCTGCTCGATCATACCTGTCAAAACCGGGCTGCTCTTGCCGGTGACGATATCCGCACCGCAGTAAAGCGGCGTTACTTCGCCGTCGTCCAGCCATGCACTCTCCCAGGGGAACATAGCACCCTGATAGCCATTCTCGCTGGCCTTTTTGAACGCGCCGGGCAGGCTGCGCCAGCGGTAGCCCAGCAGGGTCTTGGCGGCGGCGGGGTCAGTCAACAGGTAGTAAGGCATCAGGAACATCTCGGTATCCCAGAAAGAATGACCTTTGTAGCCCTCGCCTGTCATGCCCTTGGCACCGATGCCAACGCGGTCATCATCGCGCTTGATCATAATGTTCAGGTGATACAGCGCAAACCGCATACCCAGCTGGTCAAAGCTGTCATCGCTTTCGATCTGCACATCCTGCTCTGCCCAGTAAGCTGCCCACTTTTTGGCGGAGGCTGCAAGCAGAGCGTCATAACCGGTATCCGCAAACTTTGCCGCCAGCGCATCACCGGCAGCGGCAACGATGTCCGGGTTCGTTGTGCCGCGCTGCTGACCGTAGACCGTAAACGGCAGGTCACGGCCTGTGTGGTAGCAGGTCAGCTTTTCGATGCGCAGCGTCTGACCCTTTGCCAGCCGGAACGTGTAGCGCCCCACAAAGCGGCGGCGCTCAATGACCGGCAGCGACTCGGAGGGTTCTGCGCTGAATTTGTGCAGGCAGTGTACACTGATCGGCACATTGCTCTCATTCGTATGGGTCATCAGACGCAGGATGCCACCGGGCAGCATCCGCATTTCGCCCTCCACACAGTGCTGAGAGCCGGTATTGCTGTTGCGGGTCGAGATACCGCTATGGACGACCAGCTCGATATCCTGATTCGTCGGTGTGACTTCCACCGAGAACGCGGCAATATGCTCATTATCCAGCGAAACAAAGCGACGGAAGGTCAGTTCCAGCGCTGCCCCGGCAGGGCTTTTCCACTGCACGGTGCGCGTTGCTTCGCCGGTGTGCAGATCCAGTGTGCGCAGGTAGCTTTGCAGCGTACCCTGATCCATGGCGAAGCGTTCACCGTTGACGATAAACTCCATAGCAGTCACGTCAGGCAGGTTGGGCAGCTCGGTCACTTCGTCGGGCATAGCCTTATTGAATGTGCCCGTGATAAAAGCGCCGCGGTAGGTATCAAGGTAACCCTCCTCCAGCGCGCAGCGGATGTTGATATAGCCGTTGCCCTGGGCAAAGATGGATTCACATTTGGCGGTGCGGCACGGGTCAAAGGTTTCCTCTGCCACGATCCAGCCGCGGGGTTCGAGATCATATTTCATAGTCGGGTTTCCTTTTCATCAGCCCTTGACGCCGGAAGCAGCCACGCTGGCCTGCACCTGATCCTGTGCAAGCGCATACAGGATGATACCGGGCAGAATGACAATGGTAAGCGCGGCAAACAGCTGGGTGTAGTTGTAGGAAAATTCGCTGGTGAAGAACGCCAGCGCGATGGGCAGTGTGCGCTGCGAGTCCGAAACGGTCAGCAGCGAGGCAAAGTAGTACTCGTTCCAGTTGCCGAGGAACATCAGGATGCCGGCAGTCGCCAGTGCGCTTTTTGCCAGCGGCAGGTTGATGGTCCAGAACGTGCGGAAGAAGCTTGCGCCGTCCAGTGTCGCAGCCTCGTCCAGGCTTTTGGGAATCGCCATAAAGCCGGCTTTCAGCACAAAGATGGACATAGCCATACCGGCAGACAGGTAAACAAGGGTGACGCCCCAGATGCTGTCATAAAGGTTCAGTTTCATGATGAGCGAGAAGATGGGCTGGGTCTTGCTGTGGCTGGGCACAAGCAGCGTGATGGTGAACAGCGCAAACAGCAGCTTGCGACCGGGAAACTCAAACTTGGCAATGACATACGCGCCCATGGCATAAAACAGCAGCGAAACCAGCGTCGAGACGCCCGCCGCCAGCAGCGAGTTGAAAAAGTAGGTGGGGAAGCTGTACTTCTGGAAAATTTCAATGAAGGTATCCAGCGAGAAGTGGGCGGGCAGCGCCAGCGGTGAGCTTAAAATTTCGCCGTTCGTCTTGAAGGACGACATAACGACCCACAGAATGGGAAACACAGAGAGGATAATGACGACGGCCTCCACAAGGTACATCAAACCCTTTGCCCAAGGCTTGTATTTGATTTTCATGGTGTGCCTCCTTCTCAGTAATTAGCTTCGTCCATGCGGAACAGCTTGTTTACGACGCCCAGCACGATCAGACCGATGATAAACATGACCACGCCCACCGCGTTGGCGTAACCGTAACGGTAGTCCATGATGCCCTTGACCAGAATGATGGGCAGGCTCATCGTGTCGTCGCCCGGACCGCCGGACGTCGTCAGGGCAATCTGCTCATACATGGCAATACGGGATGTCAGCGAGGCAATGACGCTGGTGCCGATGGATGCACGGCACAGCGGCAGCTGGATATAGCGGATCAGCTGCCAGCCGGTAGCGCCGTCGATGAGGGCGGCTTCATTCAGTTCCTTCGGAATGTTCATCAAATCACCCAGCACGACCAACGTGACGATGACTGCATAGAACAGCCAGGTGAACGTAACAGCCCAGAACGCCCACGGCGATTTGTAGAACCACTGGACGTTGAAATTCGGGTTAAAAACGCGGATGACCGAGTTCAGGATGCCGAAATCATTGTTAAAAATGAATTTGTAGATCATCGCCCAGGCCGCCGCACTGATGACGTTGGGGATCATGAACACTGTACGGGTGAACTTCCAGCCGTGGGGGCGCTGGTACAGTACAAAAGCGACCAATGTGCCGAAGCCGACGTGCAGCGTCAGGGCAATCACGCACCACCAGAGCAGGTTTTTCAACGCAATGAGGAACGAACTGTTGGTAAACAGATTGATGTAGTTTGTCAGACCGTTGAACTTTGGTGCGTTGAAGCCATCCCATTTCGTGAACGACGTCACAAATACCTGCGCAATGGGCATCAAATAGAACATTGCAAAGATCACGATGGTGGGAAGCAGGAACAGATAGATCCATTTGTAGTTTGCACGCTGGATGCGGCCCGCCTTGATGCGCGTTGCTTTTTTCGGGGCGGTTTTCATGGTTTTGCAGCTCCTTCCTTTTCAAAAAATGCGTGCCGCCGCCGTATGCAACGGGACGGCGACACGCCTTGAATTACATATTGTTCTTGCGCGGATTGCGCGGATTACTCGGCGCTGGCTTCCGCGGCCTTGTCACTCATCCACTGGGCGAACTGCTCCGGGGTGCAGGTGCCGTCGGCCAGGCTGGGCAGCAGCTTACCAAACTCGGTGTTGGCAACGGAGGCAGGGATCACATCGAGGATGCGGGGGACAAACACGGTATCAGTAGTGGTGTCGGCTGCCAGATCAGCAAGCACCTGGGTCTCGCCCTGCTTTGCCTTGAACTCGTCGGAGTAGGTCAGCTTCGGTGCGTCGCCACCCTCGGCCAGCATGTAGGCTTCCAGCTCAGCGGGGCTGTAAATGAACTCAAGGAAAGCCTTTGCAAGAGCAATTTCATCCTCAGAGGCAGAAGCAGAGATCCACCACTCACCGAGAGAGGCGGTGTCGGCAATGCCGACGTCGCCCGGGAACAGGGAGGCACGGACCTTCGCGCCGTCAAAGCCGTTGGACCACTTGTCGGAGTTGGAGCTCTCGAAGTCAGAGGACATCCAAGGACCGTTGGCAATGATGGCGGCCTGCTCGCTCATGAAAGCGTTGGCGGCATCCGCGTAGGCTGCGCCTACCGAGTTGGAGGCTGCGTTGTTCTGCAGCAGATTCTGCAGCTTGGCCACAGCGTTGATGAAGCAGGGCTGGTTGAAGTCGGTGATCTTGGTCTCGATGCCACTCTTCAGCCATTCTACGCCACCGTCTTCCTCGGCCACCAGCGCAGTCAGGAACAAGGCGGAAACCCAGCCGTTCTCGGCGGTGGAGAAGGCGATCTTCTGGTCGCCCAGCGCGGAAACAAATTCATCCATGCTCATAGCGCTGATGTCAGCATCGGTGCTCCACATAGCAGAGTTGTAGAAGAAGCCGATGGGACGTACCGTTGCCAGAGGCATAACCATGACTCTGCCATCCTCATTGGAGCAGTATTCACGACTGTCGTCAATCAGGACATCCTTGATGGCGGGGGTCGCGTCGATCCAGTCGGTCAAGTCGTAGGCAAGGCCGTTGGGGATAACGACGTTCTTGACCCAGTCCGGGTCACCGCCCTCCACCAGCACCGGCAGCTTGTTCTGCTGTGCCAGCTGCTTTATGCGGTCATTGAAAATACTATCCTGGGGTACGCTCTCCAGATTGATTTTGTACTTCCCGGCGTACTTCTCGTTAAAACGCTCGACCTGCGGCTCAAAGAAGACCGCACCGACGTTCTCGCCGGTTTTGAAGGAGGGAATGGTGACTTCCACCACGCCGCTGTTGGTATCAGCGGATGCCGTGCTACCGGCAGTATCGCCGCCGGTTGTGGAAGTTGCAGCAGAGGATGCAGCGCCACCGCAGCCGGCCAGGCTGGCGGTCATCATGGCAGCGGCCAGAGCGCCTGCGAACAGTTGCTTCTTTTTCATAGTGTTTCTCCTTTACTTTTGTGCTTTTTTGTTTTATTAACACGGTGCGGTTGCACCAAATGTTCCAAAAGTTATTGCAAAAACGTTTTTGCTTTGCGGTTAAAAAATATTTGCAGCGAAATTTGGCTTAAGAAGTTACTGCAAAAACGTTTTTGTATCTCTGTCTGAAAAAAGCGGCCTTAACCGCTGATTTCGGTTTTATAGGGGGCGGACGCTGTCGCGCACCGTCAGGGTGTGGGGCAATACCAGCCGCTGTGCCTTGCGCTTTCCGCGGATCATATCGCACAGTAGGCGAGTAGCCTCGTAGCCTTTTTGCTGGATGTTCTGGTCAATGGTGGTAATAGCCGGGTCGGTGTAGTTGGTGACTTCCAACCCATCGAAGCCTACGACCGAGTAGTCTTTTGGCACTTTATAGCCCAGTTCTTTCAGTCCCTCGATCGTGCCAATGGCCAGCATATCGCTCATGCAGAGGAACGCCGTGGCGCTGTCCGGGCTGTGGGTTCGGAAGTATTCCTTCACACCGTCGCGGGCTTCCTCCCGCCCGAAGTTGGTGTAGATGATGTTGTCGCGGGGCAGCTCCAAACCATTGCGCTGCATAGCTTGGTACGCACCCACAAGGCGCTGCATACTGACCATAGCCAGCTTGCGGCCATGTACCACCACGATCTTGCGGTGTCCCATGTCGATGAGGTATTGGGTCAGCTCGTCAAACGCTTTGATGTCGTCCATCATCACACAGCTGACATTCGAACCGGGAACCTCAATATCAATGGTCACGCAGGGGTATTTGCTTTTCGCCAGCAGTTCGCAGTAAGGGTCGTTGGTTCTCAAACCCATCAGGATCGCGCCGGCGATGTTGTGCTCATAGCAGAGCTGTTCAAAACTTTTTTCGGTCTGGATCTTGGTGTTGATAACCTGAATGGACATTTCCACATCGTTGTTGACTGTGTAGTGGAAGCAGCCTTTCATCAGCAGTGCATCAAAATCGTTGATAAGCTCTTCTTCCAGAAAGCCGGAAAGCACCAGCGCGATATTGTGATTGTGCTTGGAGGAAAGGTTGCGCGCCATCTGGTTGGGGCGATACCCCAGCCGCTGCGCGGTCTCCACGATGCGCTCCCGTGTGGTAGGGCTGACATCTGGGTAGTTGTTGAGTGCGCGGGAAACGGTACCGACCGTGACTCCGGCTTCCCGTGCAATGTCGCGGATCGAAACTGCCATGCCTGCTCACTCCTGATTCTCTTTTCAACCAAAACCGTTTTCGGTACCGTGTATACCACTGTGTTCCAAAAACGTTTTTGTTGTGATTTCTTTATACTCTAATTTCCCTGTTTTGTCAACACTCTCCGCCTACTTTCTACATTTTGCAAAAGAAACAGGTTGTGGTTTTGTGTAGCTTGCACAAGTGCAAAAGGCAGGAGAGAGTTTTTCGAATCATTTTGGATTGCTCTCTGTTTGAATCAATCATTTCCATAGCGTCCTCCTTACACGGCGGTATTATGCTTGTTTCTAGTATTACGATAACGCGCTTTCGGGAAAATGCCATCAAATTAATAAATCTACATTTGTGTCTAGTATCTCTCTGCAGGAGTCCGACATTGAGACTCTTGATGATTGTTGTATGAACTTTTTGCTTTATGCCTTTGCTTTCGAGCGATTTCGACACGAATAAGAACTATAATTCGTACTAGATTCACCAATTAAAAACAAGGAGTGATCTTTTATGGAAAAGGAATTCGTATTATCGTTATCACAATCCTATCGGCAGGATCTTCTCGACGCCATACAGCTGGCTGAACAGGGGATGCTGTCGCCCTCGCAGCAGGCGTACTGCTTTGAGGAAATCGAGGACACCAAGGGCACTGCGTTCTATCCTGCAAACGGGGATGAATTGTTCCGGAAGCTGCGCACTGCGTTGGGCGAAAAAGCGCAAATTTCCGAACGCCAGCGCGCGGAAGGCGAGCTGCACAAGTTGGGCGTGGAACTCTTATTTCATACCTATATAGACAGATTCACCTTTGCTGAAATTACCCACAACACCGCAACCGACAAATTTGATGCCATTATCTACCTTGATGAGCGTGTCACCAACGAGGAAAAGCGCGCCAACGCCGCAGCGATGCGCAAGGCGTTTGATGCGTGGCTGGAGGAAAGCGGTCATACGGTAGACCCAACTGCCTTGACCGAAGTGCCCGATCCGTGCGAGGGGCGCTTTGATACATTAACCGAGGCGATTGCGCATATCGACCATATTTTACGCTTTCCCGACCTGCTGCTTATCTGAAACACCGCGTCTGAAAAAACTTTTTTCAAAATTCAGTATTCAATCGTCAACATATTGGCAATCAAGCGAAAACTGATACATCAATGCTGAACGCTCCACCGCGATTTATATTACAATATTTACATATTATAGTATAAATGGGAAAGGGTGTATCTGCTTGCTACAGGTAGCCGAATATGAGAATTTTGTCCGTAAGCGCATCACGCAGCTGCGCCATCGCCTTCATGTTTCCGAACACAAAATGAGCCTTGACCTTGGCAAAAGCGGCAGCTATATGCGCAGTATTTCGATCGGCAAGGCAATGCCCTCGATGCACGAATTTCTGCGCATCTGTGAATACCTCGGCGTAACCCCGCAGGAATTCTTTACCGGTGCCGGGGACGAAACTGACCGTATCAATATCTTTAACCGACTGCAAGACCTCGATGACGGTGACATACAGAAATTGCAGACATTCCTTGGTTGGATGGAAGAAAAGTAAATCCACTTTCTGCCCGACAAGTTTTGGCTTGCCGGGCTTTTTCTTTTTGTGGGACATATTTAGTGGAAAGGCGTATTGCATGGCAGATGTGCTTGGCGCTCCGGTAAGCGGAGCTATGCCGTATTAAGGCAGAACCCCCCTCAAGCGCCACTGTGTACTTTCAAAAGTCCCTTCGCCGCGTAGTTTTTCGTGTATTATTCGTATGCCAGATGGTTTTTATAACTATCTGGCGTATTTTTTTGTTTCTTTTTTGTTTTGGCGGCAGAGGACCGCCGTTTTCTGCCCGCGCCCCTCCGAATTTTGAGGTCTATTCAATGAAACTCAAAATTCAGGAGGTTTACGATGGCAAAGAAAAATATTGCCGATAAGTATTGGATTTACGGCGAGGATGCAGAATTAGCCGCGCGTCTTACAAGCTATTTGACAAGAGTGGTATACAATCAGCGAGCAAATTATATCCGCGCACTAATGAAGATTAAGGAACATGAGTGCTCGATTGAAGATTGTGATTCGGATATTGAATTTCAATCCATGCGCTCAGGTAATTCATTGGAGGAAAGTATTGAATCCAAGCTAATGTGGGAAGCTATTCGAAAATATTTGCCCAAACTGGAACTGAAAGAGTGCGAGGTTATGATAGCCTTGTACATTGACCGTCTTTCCGTTACGGCTACGGCTGCTAAGTTGAGAGTTGATGCCAGTACGGTCAGGCGCCGCCGTGACAGCGCCTGTGACAAAATTCGCAAAGCAATGGAGGAAAAATAAAATGGGAATGTTCAAAAGCACCCTTTTGCTGGCCCAGCAGGGTAATGAAAAGGCAATGGAGAAATTGCTTAATCGCTACGATCCTCTGCTGAAAAAGTGCAGCATTATACAAGGACACTTCGATGAAGATTTATATCAGTCCTTGATTCTTGAATTTGTGCGGGCTGTATCCGCATTCAAAATTTAACTAAAAAAGTGGCTGTCGCAATTCAGTGCGGCGGCCACTTTCTCTTTTAGGCTGATTCCATATCGTTATTATCTGTCCACAGTTCACACTGGGTCATAACGGTTTGCACGGCATCGTCCATCCCTTCCGGCGGGTAGCGGTGCCTTTTGAGCAAACGCTTTATCATCATACGCATTTTGGCTCGCGCAGAATCACGCTTTTGCCAATCTATAGTACGGTTCTTTCGCAATGTATCTGCCAGTTCTTTAGTGATAGCAATAAGTTCCGTGTTTTCGTAGAAGTCCTTGATTGCCTGCGGCTTTGTCAACGCATCATAGAATGCCAATTCATCTGCCGTTAAGCCAAGCTGCTCTCCCTCTTTGTTGGCTGTTGCCATCTGTTTTGCAAGGTTCAAAAGCTCCTCTATGACCTGCTCGTTGGTCAGCATACCATTAAGATAAGAGTTCATTGCCCGCTGCATAATTTCGCTGAACTTCTGCGACTTTACCACATTGGTGTGACGGTAAATCTGCACCTGCTCCGCAATCAATTTTTTCAGCAATTCTACAGCAAGGTTCTTTTCCTTCATCTTTGAAATTTCCTCAAGGAATTTCGGATCAAAAAGAGAAAATTCCTTATCGGCATCGGAGAACAGGTTAATAACGCCATCGCTTTGTATACTTGCTTTCAACAACTCATTGATGCGGGCGTTCATCTCTGGCAGGGAAATCTTTTTACCCTCGCCTTGGTTCATCAGTCTGGTAACAAGTACGCGGACAGATTCAAAGAATGCGGCCTCAATGCGCATATCTTTTTCTGCAAGGGAAGAACACAACGACAGCGCCTGCTTTAACAGCAGAGCTTCTTTCAAGAAGTCCTCACGCTCACGCTCTTTATCAACACCAACAATAAAGTTTACCGCACCGCTGATGGCCTTAGAACGCTCCAAATTGGTGCCGGTTATAAACTTAGAGTAATCATACCCGTGGAACAAGTCGCGGCAGATAGACAGTTTTTCAAGGAAAGGCGGATAGGCAACTTTGGCAACATCGGTGTCGCCGTAGTTTTTCTTGTCGCGGGCGGTGTAATCATTCATTGCCTGTTTCAGCGCTGAGGCAATTCCAACATAATCAACAACAAGGCCGCCTTCTTTATCCCCGAACACACGGTTTACTCTGGCGATGGCTTGCATCAGGTTGTATCCTTGCATCGGCTTGTACACATACATTGTGGCAAGGGACGGTACGTCAAAGCCGGTTAGCCACATATCAACGACGATCGCAATTTTCAGCGGACTATCATTGTCCTTAAATTCTTTTGCCAGTTCATCCTTGTGGTGCTTGTTGCCAATAATTTTATTCCATTCTTCGGGGTCCTTGTTGCTGCTGGTCATAACAACTGCAACTTTTTCTTTCCAGCCGGGGCGCAGCTGTAAAATGCGCTCGTATATTTTCATTGCAATCGGGCGGGAATAGGCCACGATCATTGCCTTACCGGTCAACAGGTTTTCGCGGTAATTCTCGTAGTGATTGAGTATATCCTCTACAAGCGAATTTATAGTCTTATCATTGCCGAGTATGGCCTCCATCTGGCCGAGTTCCTGCTTGCTCTTTTCGATAACTTCCGGGTCGGCATTGTTCGCCATAATGTCGTATTCCTGATCGATGAGCTTTAATGTTTTCTCGTCCAGTTTCAGCTTGATAACACGGCTCTCGTAATAAACGGGCCTTGTAGCACCGTCCTCTACGGCCTGTGTCATATCGTAAATGTCTATGTAGTCGCCAAACACCTCGCGGGTGTTGCGGTCTTTCATGGAAATCGGCGTGCCGGTAAATCCGATATAGGTCGCGTTCGGCAGAGCATTGCGGATAACGCGGGCAGCGCCGATTTTAATCTCGCCCGTTTTGGCGTCTACTTTTTCCTTCAAGCCGTATTGGCCGCGGTGTGCTTCATCGGCCATAACTACAATGTTTCTGCGTTCGGAAAGGCAGTCAAAGGATTCCTCGAACTTTTGCATCGTGGTAAAAATGATGCCGTTCGCTTTTCTGCCGTTCAGCAATTCTTTCAGATGCGCCCGGCTTTGGGCGTGTACCGGCTCCTGCCGAAGGAAGTTTTTGCACTTGGCAAACTGCCCGTAAAGCTGGTCGTCCAAATCGTTGCGGTCCGTGATAACGACAATTGTAGGGCTGTCCAGCGCGTCTTGTAAGCGGTGCGCATAAAACACCATTGACAGGGATTTGCCGCTGCCCTGCGTGTGCCAGAATACGCCGCCCTTGCCGTCTGTCTGCGTTGCGTGCTTAGTGGACGCTATAGCCTTATTGACGGCAAAATACTGGTGATACCCGGCCAAAATCTTGAATTGCTTCGTCCCTTCATTGGAAAAGCAGATGAAGTTTTTGATAATGTCCAAAAAGCGCTGCTTTTCAAAGATGCCCTCAAAGAACGTGTCAAACTGCGCATATTGGGTGTTTTCGTAGCTGCCGTCTTTCGTTTTCCATTCCATAAAGCGATCTTCGCCGGAGGTAATGGTTCCTGCCTTGGAAGTCATAAGGTCGCTCATTACACAGATACAGTTATAAATAAACATCGAGGGGATCTCGTGCATATAATTCCGAATCTGCGTATAGGCTTCGGAAGCGTCGGTTTCCTCACGAGAGGGTGACTTCAGTTCGATCAGCACAACCGGCATACCATTTAAGAAAAGCAAGACATCGGGACGCTTGTTGCTGTTTTCAATAAAGGTCCACTGGTTGGCAACCACAAAGGAGTTGTTGTCGGGGTTTTTGTAATCCACAAGGTAGACCAGCCCGGAGCGTTCCTCACCTTTGACAAAATAGCGCACTTCTACACCGTGCTGCAGGTAGTCCATAAAGAGCGCGTTTTTCTGCACCAGTTCAGCGTTCTCAAAGTTCTTTAATTTATAAAGGGCATCTGCAATCGCATCTTCCGGCATAGTTGGATTCAGTCGGTGCAGGGCTTCGTCCAGTTCTTCTTCGTACAGGGGGCTTTTGAAGTCACGCTCCAAATCCGGCGCGTAAACGTGCCGATACCCCATATTCTGAAAAAGCTCTATGACAGAATTTTCATAGTCCGCTTCGGTATAAAAGGCAGCCATTTTGTATCAACTCCCTATTATGTGGTGGGTACGGAATTTCGGTTAAACAAGAATTTAGCGGCTTAAAGGTCGATGTCAGAGATATCCAGTTCACCAGACATAAGTTTAGGCAAAAGAGAATCTCTCAAGATAGAAAGTCGATGATTTTCTGCTTCGAGAACTTCTTGTTCCTTAAATATTGGTTCGCAAAAAATATTGAAACGTTGGATGGTACTCATATCTGGCATAATAGTTGGTACGGACTTCATTCCAGTTCCAGATATTTCTTTAAATGTTGAACCAGAAGCCATTCCTTCAATAGTTGGAAGAAGATTTTTCAGTAAAAAATATACATATGCAGTTCCAATATTCTCATTTGGAACAACTGATTTAAACCCTTGGTTAGTTGTAACTTCATTTTGAGCAATGGCAATATAACCTATCGGTGCTCTGGAGCTGAAAAGTACTGTTCCGGCTGGCATCTTAGTGGCACTACTCTTTGAAAAACCCAATTCGGAGATATCATTTGCACCACGAGAGATAAATTTTGACTTATCGACTGCTAAATCTTTAGGTGTTATCCAAGCGATTCCTTGCTTAGCATAGTATTCAGGTTTCGATTTTGATGGTGTACCACCTGCAACAATGGTTCCAATATCAGAAAGGGTACATTCCGACCATGTAGGAACAGCATTCACGACAAAGAGTTCGTTAAAGTATGCCTGAGCCTGCTGCTCTAAATTCTTGTTTATAATTTCATTGGATTCAATTTTCTTGTCTAAATTGCCCAGTAATGAAGCGATTTTATTTTGTTTTTCTATTGTAGGGATTGGGAGTTCAAATCTATTAAGTATTTTTGCGGTTAAAAATTTTGTGGCTGTTCCTTGGGAAATCTGTTTAAAATGATGCAAACACATTTTTAATGCATAGTATAAATACCGCAGATTCACCCTCGATGCATCACATGATTCAATCACGTATGTTCTTTGATACGCATTGAATTTCCCCTCATAATATTGTATATGAAAATTTCCCTCTGCGTTATTACCCGCAAGGATAATTGCTTCTGTATTAAATGCGTATGTATTTATTCTCAAGGGCTCCGGTGAGCAAGTAAAAAAAGGATAGTTTCCTCCTGCTTCGGCAGCGTTTGAGTTTAATTTTCCTGTTGTAAATTTTGCTATATCACTTAATTTACAGATTTCCATCATGTCACCTTCCTAGCCTATGTATTTCCTATGAGCCTGTTTAACATTGCTCTGCTTAACCATAGCATATTGCAAGGTCGTGTCAATTCGCTTATGCCCAAGCAGCCGCTGAAGCTGCTCTATCGGCATTCCTTTATCAATCGCCATTGTTGCAAGGGTTCTTCTGAACTTGTGGGGATGCACTTTTTTGATTGCCAGCGCTTTGCCCATCTCCCGCAGGCGTGTTTCAATACCGCCTATGCTGATTCTTTCGTGCGGAGAACGTAACGTTACAAACAATGCCGGGTTGCTGTCGGTTCGGCTAGCAATATAATTTTGCAGATGGATTTTTGTGCGTGCGTCAAAGTAGACAACACGTTCTTTATCACCTTTGCCGAAAACCACACATTCACGCTCGTTGAAATTTATGTCTGCCTTATTTAGCAGCACCATTTCGCCGATACGCATTCCGGTAGAGGCCAGCATATCAATAATTGCCAGATCGCGCAGCTCCGTGCAGTTGTCGCGCATTGTTTCCAGTTCCTCGTCCGTGTAGGTTTCTTTTATGTTGGTTGCCGTTTTTACTTTGTGGATGCGGCGGACAGGGCTTTTCAAAATGTAATCCTCGTCCTCCAACCAAGAAAAGAAGCTCGACAGGATTCGGCGGATATTATCGATCGTCACGCGGCTTGATTTATTCCGGTTCTGATAATGGGTCAAATAGGTCCGCAAATCCTCTGTTTGGATATGGCGAACGCCTTTTCCTACAGTGGCTGCCATCGCTTCAATCGTAGTACGGTAATACTTCAGCGTCTTTTCCGAGCAGCCCTCAATCCGCTTTGCCGACACGAACGCATCTATAAGTTTGGGATTTTCCTTGTTTGTTTCCACTTGCGTTCCTGTGATTTCACAGTCGAACAAGGTGTGGTCTAATACTTTTTGGAGCTGCTGCAACTGCGCGTTGTCGAGATGGGGCAGCATTTGCTGCACAATGTCAGTAATGATTTTCTGCTTCATAAGTCATTCTCCTTATAGGGTTATTCCAGAGAACGACTCAACGGCAGTTCGTTGGTTTATAACTCCCGCCGTTGGTGGGAGGGAACAATGGTAAACAAGAATTTACTTCAGCAAGCACAAAGCATTTTCGCACAAGAGTTTCTTGTGCTAGATGCCATCCCAGACGGCTGGCAAGAAAGCTCCCTGCTTGGCATTGCCGACTACCTCAATGGTCTCGCTATGCAAAAGTATCGTCCAAGGGACGATGAGCAAGGCTTACCCGTCCTTAAAATCAAGGAGCTACGTCAAGGCTCCTGCGATGCCAACAGCGCATTATGCTCTTCCTCCATTAAGCCAGAATATATTGTTCATGACGGCGATGTAATATTCTCATGGTCTGGCAGTCTCCTTGTTGATTTTTGGTGCGGAGGAACTTGCGGTTTGAATCAACATCTATTTAAAGTCACATCCTCCGTTTACGATAAATGGTTCTATTACGCATGGACAAGTCACCATTTGCAAAAATTTGCAGCTATCGCTGCAGACATGGCCACAACGATGGGGCATATCAAGCGAGAAGAACTGGCAAAAGCAGAAGTGTTGATTCCTTCGCAATTCGACTATGACCGCATAGGTGGTCTGCTTGCTCCTCTGTACGACCTTGTTATTGCAAATCGTATAGAGAACCGTAACCTTGCATCACTACGTGATGAACTACTTCCGCAGCTTATGTCAGGACAGCTTGATGTTTCGGAGGTGTCGCTATGAATAAAAAGGAGTTGAGGATTCCCTTCAATGCTCCTCTCAACGAGGTGGACACAGAATTGCAGACCTATGGTTGCCGTCAAAACAATCCCGACATCTGTGGGAACAATGGTCTTGCAGATGTCTGTGCTTTTGTAAGCAAGGATGGAATCTGTAGAAAACCGTCTCGCGCATGGAAAAAGCAGTACCAGAAGCTCAAAGATTAAGCCGCTAAATTCTTGTTTATCTTGTCGTTTAGCTCAATTTTGTTATCAAGAGCAGACAGCACAGTGGCGATTTTGCGTTGTTCATCTATGGGTGGATAAGCGATAGGCACTTCACCCATAAATTTAGTGTTAATTGATGGCATAGTCGCCCCAGTAGCTATTCCACGCACAAATTGCTTTGTTGATTCAAGCGTGAAATAGTAATAGAGATACTGCGAATCAATTTCAATACATGGACGTACTCTAAGGCATCGTCCAGAAAACATCCATCCATTGTATTCACGGCTAACATATGAGCAACGATCTACCGAGCCAACACGGCTAAAGACCACATCTCCCTCTCGCAAAATATATTTGTTAAGGCGTTCTTTATCAATCTCAGAAACGCATGGCAAATTTTTCTCAGTAAATCGTTTTTGGCCCAAATGTTCAACTGTTACAATCGGTGTGCCATTTTGAACATAATCTTCTTTATGTAACTGACTGCCAAAAGGTCCCGTTTGAATATCCGCGAGAGCGGAAAGAGGCTTTGTTGTAAACTCAGATTTCATACCCAATCGCCCCCAACTTCTTTCTGATTTCATCTTCCAGTTCGTGGGACTTCTTGAACATATCTGACAATTCAGAGGTAAGGCGCGCCATCTTTTCCTCAAACGGCTCGCCGTCATCTTCCTGTTCCTCAATACCGACATATCGACCGGGCGTAAGAATATAATCCTGCTTTGCAATATCCTCAGTAGTGGCAACCTTGCAAAAGCCCTGCACGTCCTCTAATGTACCGTTCTGGAACGCTTCAAAGGTATCGGCAAGTTTCTGTATATCCTCCTCGGCAAAATCTCGATGCTTACGGTCTACCATGTGTCCCATCTTGCGGGCGTCGATAAACAAGGTTTTGCCGGGCTGCTTTTTGCCCTTCGTGATAAACCACAGTGTAACAGGGATTGTCACGCTGTAAAAAAGCTGGGTAGGCATAGCAATAATGCCTTCGATAAGGTCTGCTTCAATAATGTTCTTACGGATTTCGCCCTCGCCGCTGCTTTGGGTAGAGAGCGCACCGTTTGCCAGCACCAAGCCGATTTTTCCGCTCGGTGCAAGATGATGGATCATATGCTGAATCCACGCATAGTTGGCGTTGCCAGCGGGCGGTGTACCGTATTTCCAGCGCTTATCCTCCAGCAGTTTTTCCTGATTCCACGGATGGTAGTTGAACGGGGGATTGGCAAGGATAAAATCAGCCTTTAGTGTGGGGTGCAAATCGTTTGTGAAAGTATCCGCATTGTACGGTCCCAGATCGGCATCAATGCCGCGAATCGCCATATTCATCTTGGCCATCTTCCATGTGTCCGGGTTGGCTTCTTGACCGTACACGGAGATAGCACCGCGCTTATGTCCGTGTGCTTCAATAAATTTCTCGCTCTGCACGAACATACCGCCGCTGCCACAGCAGCAGTCATATACACGGCAGTTATCAAACGGGCGCAGAATCGAGACTAGCGTTTTAACTATGCTGGAGGGTGTATAGAATTCGCCGCCGCCAACGCCCTCTTTCTCGGCAAACTGCGCAATGCAATATTCATATGTGCGGCCAAGCAAATCTTCACTTGCGGTGGCATCGCTCATATCAATATTGTTTGTAAAAATATCAACAACATCGCCCAAAACCTGCTTGTCCAAATCAGGGCTGGCATAGTTTTTTGGCAACACGTTTTTTAGCTTTTTGTTTTCGGCTTCAATAGCGCGCATTGCGTTGTCAATGATCGTGCCGATTTCAGGCGTGTGCGCCTTTGAGGAAATGTTGTTCCAGCGAGCCTCCTCCGGCACAAAGAACACATTGTCCATCTCGTATGCATCGCGGTCATCTTCGAAGCCATCGCCTTCAGCAATCAGCTTTTCGCGTTGCCGGTCAAAGGCAGCCGAGATATAACGCAGAAAAATCAGGCCAATGATTACCTTTCTGTACTCAGCAGCGGGAATATGCCCCCAAAGAACGCAGGCGGCATCCCACAGTTGCTTTTCGAACCCGATATTGGCATTCGTTTTTTCAGCCATTGTGCAGTCCTCCAATGTAAGTGTCAAGTACCGGCGGGCAGTGGCATTCTATACGGCAACGAAATTGTGCAAAAACCATCTGCACAATTTACCTATGCGGTGCCCTGCACAGTTTTTATACTATATTTAGCTTTATTATAGCAAAATTTGATAGCTTTTGGGGGCTTATAGTAAAAATTATAAAAATTTTTTTGATTTTTTTGCACGATTTGGCTTTTAATTGCGATGATATATATAGAGGGACAAAAAAGACCCTCTCCCCTTGAGAACCTTGAAAGCAAAATATCCGAATCACCGGCTACATACAAC